>MDTD01050021.1_pt1 | contig 10157 bp, 6 predicted proteins | sample 811221 | NCBI WGS metagenome assembly MDTD01 (sample SAMN05326646, study PRJNA326480) | marine metagenome | isolation source: seawater | place: Pacific Ocean: South West | collected 2011
CTATAGACATTCCAAAAAGTGGCACAAGAAAAGAAGAAAAGCTGTTCCCTGAAATACACCTTGATGCTATTCGAAAACTACGGCGAACCATGGTTGATCTTGATCCGATTAACGCGATGGAAACCCTAGTGGGAGCACTAAAGAAACATCCAACAAACGCAGAGCTTCTCACTAAACTTAAGACCTGATAAACTTCTTTATGGCTAACGCCAAAAGGGAAGAAACAGTTAAGGCTAAAAAAAGTCGTCCGACAGCTTTGTATTCACGGCCTCCGCTTGAACGGATGATGGAAATTCATGAGTCCGTTAAGCGCGGGAATTACCCTAATGCCAGCACTTTGGCTCGCAAAATGGAGGTAAGTACCAAAACTATACACCGTGATATTCAGTTCATGCGGGATAGGTGGGATTTGCCTATTGAATTTGATCCTGCCTACAACGGATTTAAGTATACGCGGCCAGTAGAATCATTCCCAATGCTTCAAATCAACGAAGGCGAGCTTTTTGCGCTTCTGATCGCCGAAAAGGCTTTGCAAAATTACCGTGGGACTGTTTTTGAAAAAAGATTATCAACAGCTTTTCGGAAAATAGCAGATTCTTTACCCGATGCTGTAAGCATTCACCTTAATGAGTGGGATGAAGCACTTTCTTTTCGGCATACAGGAGAGTCTAGGGTGGAAATTGAGGTTTTCGATGTGATCAGTCAGGCCGCAGCTAGATGTCGGCAAATCAAGATTCAATATCGAAAGCCAAACCAAAAAGCCGAAATACGAGTTATTGACCCTTACCAGCTCGCAAACATTAACAATGAGTGGTATTTGTATGCATTCGACCATAAACGATCTGAGATTCGGTGCTTTGCTCCAACAAGGATTCTTACTGTAGATTTCACAGGTAAAAAGTTCGAACGACCGGAAGGGTTTTCCTTGGACAACTATCTTGCGGATTCATTTGGCGTGTTTAAAGGCGATGAATGCTATGATGTAAGGGTGAAATTTTCGCGGGATGTTTCGCCTTTCATAAGGGAGAAAACTTGGCACCCCACCCAGCGTATAAAGGAGTACAAGGATGGCTCATTGGTGATTGAGATGCGTCTCAGCCACCTATCCGAAATCCGGAGATGGATTCTCGGCTGGGGCGGGCAAGCGATCGTTCTGGCTCCCGAAGAGTTGAGAGAATCTATCAAGTCTGAGGCTAAAGTAATTGTGGATAACTAATCGGGAATCCGCTTGGCTCCGGAGGTTGATTCACAGGAATATCCGCCCGTTCGCTAGTCGCGAACTAAGGAGGTTGAGATGTATCTTAAAAGTCTTAAAGCTATTGGGTTTAAGTCATTCGCAGATAAAACGACACTAAATTTTGAGCCTGGCATAACGGCTGTCGTCGGCCCTAATGGGTGCGGAAAATCTAATATTTCTGACGCCATACGCTGGGTGCTCGGTGAGCAATCGGCCAAAGCATTGCGTGGAGGCGAGATGGCGGATGTGATTTTTAGCGGCACAGATGGAGTTCGCGGCCGTAAACCTACGAGTATGGCAGAAGTATCAATCACAATAGGGGATGTAGATACTGAAAACCTCAAAGCAGCCGGTGTGGATTTGGCTTTTGCTGAAGTTACTGTAACTCGTCGTGTATTTCGTGACGGGGGAAGCGAATATTTTCTTAATGGTGCCTCTTGCAGGTTGCGAGATGTTCAGCAGCTGTTTATGGGTACCGGTGTTGGGCGTAATAGTTATAGCATAATGGCTCAGGGCCAAATAACTAACATTATCAAGAGCAAACCTTCAGAACGACGTGCTGTATTTGAAGAAGCTGCAGGGATAACTAAATTCAAGCAGCAAAAAAAAGAAGCTTTGCGTAAACTTGATTATACTGAGCAGAACTTGCTTCGACTTGAGGATACTATTCGTGAGGTTAAGCGTCAGATTGGGTCACTTCAAAGACAGGCCGGCAAAGCCAAACGGTATCAGAAAATTATGGATGAGTTGCGCGAGCTGGAAACCAAGCTGGCCAGGCATGAGTTCGATAAAATTGACCTAGAGCTGCACGAAATTCGAAAGGAATCTGAGGGCATTCGCGATAGTCTTGAGAACCATTCATCGGGAATTATTAATGAGGAAGCGCAGCTTAAAGAATTACGCAAAACACTCACCGAGCTCGACCGGCAGATCAGTGCTACACAGCAGCATGGGCTGGAGTTAAAATCGGAAGTTGAGCGCCATGAAAGCAGAATTCAATATAACGAACAACGCATGGAAGAGCTGGATGTTCAGCATACTGAGGCGGAGGCCGATATTTCGGGCGCTCAGGAACGGCGCAAGCTGGTGGATGCTGAGCTGGAGGGCATTAACCAGAATTTAGATGATTCGGGCCATGCTTTAGATAGAGCACGCCAGCACGTCTCTGAAAAGCGGAATATCGTTGAGGCGGCCGAATCTGCAATCAGCCAGCGACAATCGGAACTTAGTGATGTCAATAGTGACGGCGCAAACATTAATCAACGCCTTACTGGTTCTCGAAATGAGTTAAATGCGCTCGAACTGCAAAAACAAGGCAACGCCGCGCGGCTTGAGAAACTATCGGCTGAAAAGATTCAGCTCGAAGAAGAACGCGGAAAACTTGAGACGAGCCTTGGAGAATTCGAGCGCAGTGTAGAGGATGACTCACTGCATGTCGAAACGCACCGGGGTACCGTTGAACAACGTCAAAAACGTTTGTCTGTGATCGGCACTGATCTTTCCAAGGCCGAGGAGGACTTAGATGGACTACTTCGCCGGCAAACCGAGGCTAAATCGCGGAAAGAAGTACTCAAGCAGCTAATTGAATCCAAGGAAGGTTTCAGTGCGGGTGCTCAGACTGTTCTAACCCAATTTGACAATGCAATCGGTTCACTTGCTGACCAAATTCGCGTGCCTGATGATAGCGTTAATGCCATAGAAGCCGCCTTGGGCTCCAATCTGCAACTAGTCATCACCGAGCAGCCCCAGAGTGCTGATCAGATGCTCCAACGCCTTGCTCAAGGGGAACAGGGCCGAGCCAGCATTGTGGCCTTAGAACTTTTACGCCAGCGAGGAGGCGCCATCCCGCCGGCTGATATTCCCGACGGCGCGGTACATGCGCTGGATATTGTTGAAACCGATGACCGAATCCAGCCGCTCCTGCAAACGCTTCTTGGCCGTACCTTAATCGTTGATTCATTAGAAGTGGCCACACGCCTTTGGAGGATGAGTCCTGGGCGTTTTGATTACGTCACGAGGCAGGGTGAGTCCCTTAGTCAACAGGGTGTTTACACTGGCGGACAGGGTAGCGGTAAGGAGCACCATTCCGTCCTCGCCCGACGTAATCAAATTGATGAACTGGAGGTTCAGCTGAATACGCTGGGCCGCCAAATAGACGATTCCAGCCGCGCCAAAGGTCAATTGTTAGCCGAGCAAACCGAGCTTCAAGCAAGTTTGCAAAATGCTCGCGATCAACTCAGCGACCGGGAGGTGGCTGTTGCCACCCGTAAAGGCGAATTCAAGGCCTTACAAAACTCCCGGCATGTGCTTGAACAAAAAATTGAAGCGGTGGTGTTTGAGGTGCAAAACCTTGCTGAGCAAGAGGAGGTGGCAAAATGCAAATCCATTGAATTGAATGCTCGAATTCGCCAGCTAGAAGAGCGTAACCGCCAAGTTCAGGAATCGATTACTGCTCACGAGAATTTTATTCAGGAACAACGCGACCACCGTGAAACAGCTCAAGAGGATCTCACCGAGGCAAAGGTTGCACTCTCAAAGGCTGAGGAGCGGGAATCTTCACTGCAGGATCAGAAAGCCCCGATGGAGCAACAGTTGGCTGAACTGTTGCGCACACTTGAACGTGCCCAGCAAACCCTCAGTGAAAGCTCAGAACGTAAACTCCAATTTGAATCCCAAAATGCCGAATCTCGGCGGGAAACCGAACGTATCCGGGTGGAGCGCGAAGCGAGCAGTGAGAAAACGGCAGAACTCATCCAGCGCCGTAATGAGCAGGCTGTGGATTCTGAGCGACGAGAAATGGAGCTTTCCGAGAAACGTAATTCGCTTACTGAAATGCAGGAACGAAAAGGCGAAATAGAGGTAGAGGTCACACAGAAGCAGATGAAACAAGAACAGCTTGTTGAGCGGATTAAAGAAAAATATGATCTGGATTTACGCCAAGTGCAGGGTGATGTGGCAACTATTAATATTACCGCTGACGGGCAAACCACTACTGAAACTATCACCGCTGAAGAAGTATCGCCTGAAACCAAAGCCTTGACTGACTGGAGTGCTGTTAGGGCTCAGGTCGAGGTTATGCAGGACAAGATAGATAGTATGGGCCCAGTGAATCTGGTGGCAATTGATGAATATCGGGAAGTTGAAGAACGCTTTGATTTTCTCACCACACAGCACGAGGATTTGGTGAATGCAAAGACTGAACTGGAGGGGGTGATTGCTCGTATCGACAAGCAATCCCGGGAGATGTTCACCGAAACCTTCGAGAAGGTCCGCGCAAATTTCCAGAAAATGTTTCCAGATTTATTTGGGGGTGGTCGGGCGGATTTGGTTCTTACGGAGGAAGAAGATGTGCTTGAGGCCGGGGTGGAAATTGTTGCCTCGCCCCCTGGGAAGAAGCTTCACCGCATTGGTCTACTATCAGGCGGTGAGCAAACCATGACAGCTGTGGCTTTGCTCTTTTCACTTTATCAGGTCAAGCCCAGCCCGTTTTGCGTGTTGGATGAATTAGATGCTCCCCTTGATGATGCTAATATCGACCGGTATGTCCAAAAACTAAAGGAATTTCTAGCGCATTCTCAGTTCATTGTCATTACGCACAGCAAGCGTACCATTAGCGCAGCTGACGTCATTTATGGTGTGACTATGCAAGAACGCGGGGTAAGCCGTATGGTGAGCGTGAAATTCAGTGCCGACCAAGCCGGCGCAAGTAATGCAAATAGAATTAGCCAGTCTGATTCAAAAGTAGAAACGGCGCCTAAAGGAGATGAGGAAATATTTCTCGCGAAATAAACCCCTCCCTTAACTTATAAAGCTTCCTCTTGCCATTGGTAATGCGCCTGCGTAGCCTCTGGTTTCCATGTCAAATGAGATCGAAAAAGTCACCGTTATAGGCTCTGGATGTGCGGGGCTTACCGCTGCCTTGTATACTGCGCGCGCTCAGCTAAAGCCTGTTGTTCTAACTGGAGCAATGCCTGGCGGATTGCTTACCACTACAAGTGTTGTGGAAAATTTTCCAGGCTGGCCAGAAGGTATCGATGGAACCGAATTAATGATCAAACTCCAACAGCAGGCCGAACGATTCGGGGCCGAGGTGCGATTTGGTAGTGAGGTGGAAGCTGCGGACTTCAGTCAACGTCCTTTTAAAATAGTAGTCGATGGGGAGGAGATGTTTACACAGACATTGATTATAGCCAGTGGAGCTGGCCATCGCCATCTCGGGTTGGAAAGTGAAAAAAAACTTGATAAAAAGGGCGTTACCTATTGTGCGACTTGTGACGGAGCTCTGCCTATGTTCCGTGATCAACCCTTGGTTGTTGTCGGGGGTGGGGATTCCGCGTGCGAAGAGGCCACCTATTTAACTCGTTTTGCACACAAGGTGTATCTCGTGCATCGTCGTAACGAGCTCAGAGCCTCGAAGGTTATGGCTGCCCGCGCTCTCAATCACGAGAAAATTGAACCAGTTTGGGATTCGGAAATCACTGAGATTCTGGGTGAATCTGAAGATAAAGTTACGGGTGTTCGACTCAAAAATAATAAAACAAATGATGAAAGTGTAATCGACTGTGCCGGTGTCTTTATCGCTATAGGTCATGTCCCCAACACCCAGATTTTTCAAGGTCAACTAGATATGGATGAAGAAGGCTATATTATCCGCAAAAAAAATTCACAAACGAGCGTCGAGGGCGTGTTTGTTGCGGGTGACTGTTCCGATAAAGTTTATCGTCAAGCTATTACCGCGGCAGGTATGGGCTGCGCAGCAGCAATTGAAGCGGAGCGATTACTGGCCAGTGAGAACCAATAAAAATCGCTTTTCCCCAGTAATTAATGTAAAGGGATATTTAGGATCATGAGTAGTCGCACCGCACAAATTGATCGAGCCACAGGAGAAACACAAATATCCCTAAAATTGGAAATCGACGGAAAAGGTGAATCATCGATTGAAACCGGTATTCCTTTTTTTAATCACATGCTCAGTCTTTTTGCTAAGCATTCAGTCTGTGACCTGCACATTAAATGCAACGGAGATTTAGATGTGGATTTTCATCACTCAGTAGAGGATGTGGGGATTGCTCTGGGGCAGGCTTATTGGCAGGCTTTGGGAGAAAAACGCGGCATTAAGCGCTATGGTACAGGTTTTGATCCGAGAAATCCTTTGTGGGGAGAAGCACATTTACCTATGGATGAAACGCTCACAAGGGCAGTTGTGGATTTTAGTGGCCGGCCGTTTTTGATCTGGAAGGGAATGGATGAGCTGGCATTTAAGGTGTTGAAGAGAGAAATAGAACAAGACGATGCTTGCCGATTTCGTTTTGGTTTAGCACGGGAGTTTTTTCAAGGATTCTGTAATGAGGCGCGCTGCAATTTGCATGTAGAATTACTTTATGGACAAGAACCACACCACGTTGTAGAGGGATTGTTTAAAGCCTTTGCAAAGGCTGTAGATATTGCCTGCCAAAAGGATCCCCGTATTGGCCAATCTGTTCCTAGCACTAAGGGCCGTCTTGGGGGGTAAACCTGCTATCCTATGGATATTCTAAACTCATCGGATGATGAATTAGTTCGATCAGCGCAGAAAGGCAGCATGGATGCTTACGAGGAGCTAGTGCATAGGCACCGCGACAAAATTTATGCTAGGGCTTTCAGTATGCTGCGAAATGAAGATCAGGCTTTAGACATGTCGCAGGAAGCCTGGGTGAAAGCGTGGCAGCGACTTACGCAATTTAAACATAACTCCAGCTTCACAACTTGGATTACTCGTATCTGCATCAATTTATGTCTAGACCTTATTCGGAAACGAAAGCGCCAAAAACTTGATTCATTGGACAAAATGGAGGAGGAGTTGGGTGGGGTTGAACGCTTAATTGAAGAAGCTGAGGATTTCAATCCTACTGAGAAAATTGAGAGGTCTGAGTTGAGAGAAAGAATTGATTTAGCTCTGGCTAAGCTTAGCCATGAACATCGGACGGTCCTTGTTTTGCATGAGTTTGAACAAATGGAATATAAGGAAATCGCCAAATCAATGCATTGCTCCATAGGCACCGTCATGAGTAGGCTTTTTTACGCTAGAAGAAAACTTGGGAAATTGTTAATTTCTTTGAAGAAGGAACGTTAAAATTTAGTCAAAGCAAGATAAAGGCATGATCAGTAAGGAAGACCGACTGAAAATACAGGCGTGGGTAGACGGTGAGTTAGCACCACAGGAATCTGCTCAGATAGCGGATTTAATCGAAAACAGTCTAACTGCCAAGGAGCTAGCCAATGATTTAAGAGGCGTTCGACAAGTCCTTAAAAATGGCGAAAAAGCTGTAAAAATTCAGGATTCTCCCGAATTTTACTGGGATCAGATACAGCTGAAGATTGAATCTTTAGATCATGTAGCTGATAAAGGGGACGAGAGGCTTGAATCAAAAACAACGCCTACAGCGCTTCAATGGTTGATACCAGTAGGCAGTTTAGCCGCTATTTCTGCATTAATCATGCATTTTAATGACCCCGAAATTGGACAAGGAGTAGATGGAGATGCTTTTAAGCCTGCTGAATCGATGAGTTTTCAGCCCAAAAGCGGTTTGTCAGAGGGAAGTGGTATAGGTTTAATAGAGGAGGAGGTATCTGAAGGATCAGAATTGGGTGTTTTTAGTTTTGAGGGTACGCAAATTGGCGGTGACCTGATCAATCCTGAGGAAGCAGGGAGTCTTCCAGAATCAATCGAAAATCCGGAGCGATAACTCTCCATAGGTGATCAACCTAGGTTTTTTAGTCGATTAATCGCATCAACAAAACTTATTAACACACACTATATGGGGCCTAATCTCGGCCCCTGGACCCCATATGTTGTGTTGTTTTTTTCTTTCTGCATCGAATAAATTTGTAGTAAATATTCATTTTGACTATTTTCGCTTTTCGAGAAATAGCCTTTTCGGGGCAGTTTATTTAAAATAATGGCAAAAAAAAAGGAAGCTAGTGAGGGGGCAGGGGCAGCGAAATATGATGCCTCTAAAATTGATAAGTTAGAGGGTCTTGAAGCTGTTCGTAAACGCCCTGGGATGTACATTGGCGATCCTGATGAGCGAGGGCTTCATCATTGTGTCTTCGAGGTGCTCGATAATTCAATCGATGAGCATTTAGCGGGCTATTGTAAGCACATTACTGTGATCATACACGTAGATGGTTCAGTAAGTATTCGAGATGATGGCCGTGGTATTCCGGTGGACAAACACCCGAAATTCAAAATACCGGCTGTTGAGCTTGTGCTTACAAATTTGCATGCAGGCGGTAAATTTGGTCAGGGGGCATATAAATATTCAGGTGGTTTGCACGGAGTCGGGGCAAAATGTGTAAACGCTTTGTCAGAATGGTTCAAGGTGGAGGTGAGCCGGGATGGTAAGGTTCACACCATGGAGTTTTCGCAGGGTAAGACGACCCGCAAGCTGGAGGTTATAGGAAAGACCAAGAATACGGGAACTTACGTGGTATTTAAACCTGATCCTGCAATTTTCACCATAACTCAGGAATTTCAGTTTAATATGTTGGCCACGCGCATGCGTGAACTAGCTTTTTTGAATCCAGGGGTCGAAATCACTCTGGTTGATGATCGGGAAGATAAAAAATCAGAAACTTATTTTTATCGAGATGGCATTGAGCAGTTTGTCAGGCAACTGGGCACAAATAAAAATGTCGTACATGCCAAGCCGATTGTCATTGCTAACAAGACCGAGGAAGTCTTTGTGGATATCGTCATCCAGTATAATGATACTTATAACGATCAAATACTTTGTTACGCAAATTCAATACCAAACGAAGATGGTGGGGCACATTTAACAGGATTCAGAACTGCTCTTACTAGGGCAATAAATCAGTACGCAAAGAATAACAATCTTCTAAAAGATAAAGACCCGAACATCTCTGGCGATGATGTTCGGGAAGGTTTAGTCGCGGTAATTAGTGTAAAGCTTCCCGACCCCAGATTTAACTCACAAACTAAGGCGAAACTCGTAAACAATGAGATCGAGGGGGTAACCAGTAAGGCAACTTATGATGGATTAATGCATTTCTTCGACACTAATCCATCAACCGCAAAAAAAGTGGTCAACAAAGGCCTTACTGCGGCACGTGCGCGTGAAGCCGCCAGAAAAGCCCGCGAAACCGTTCGCAAGAGCGCCATGACAGGGGGTGGTCTTCCGGGCAAGCTTGCTGATTGCTCAGATCGGGACCCTGCTAATACCGAACTGTATATTGTTGAGGGTGATTCGGCTGGTGGCTCTGCAAAGCAGGGTCGTGACCGTAAGTTTCAGGCTATACTCCCTATCAGAGGTAAATTAATCAATGTTGAGAAAGCTAGGCTGAATAAAGTTTTAGAAAACAAAGAGATCAGGACAATGATTACTGCCGTTGGGACCGGTATTGGTGATGGTGAAGGGGAGGGGGCTTTTGATCTTGATAAATTGAGGTATCATAAAGTCATAATTATGACCGATGCAGATGTTGACGGGAGCCATATCCGAACGCTGTTGCTTACTTTTTTTTACCGGCAAATGCGTGATTTAGTTAAGCATGGCTACGTATATATTGCCCAACCTCCACTTTATCAGATCTCGCGTAAAAAGCGTGTTGAATACGTTGCTGATGATAATGAATTAAACAGGATTCTTATTGATTTAGGGGCGGAGGATATCAACCTAAAGCTTAGTGCTCGCAAAACTTTAAACACTAAACAGTTGGGAGATATTCTGGAGTTACTTATATCTCTTGATAAGTTTGCTGGTTCAATACAGCGTCATGGGGGTGATTTTGCTGAATACATTGAGAACCGTAAAAAAACGGGTGAGCTGCCCACCAATTTGGTAAAGATACGCGACGGAAATGATGAATCGGTTCACTATTTCCACAGCGATACAGAGCTTGCTAAATTCTCAAAAAAGAA
>MDTD01119969.1_pt1 | contig 10157 bp, 13 predicted proteins | sample 811221 | NCBI WGS metagenome assembly MDTD01 (sample SAMN05326646, study PRJNA326480) | marine metagenome | isolation source: seawater | place: Pacific Ocean: South West | collected 2011
CAAATGTGTGCTTATTCCTGTTTTCTTACTCTTAAATCGATAACTGTTTTCTTTACGACTATTCTTAGTTCTATTTATGAGCAGTAATTCATTGGATTGAATTGAGAATTTCATCGGTGCTTTCCCATTTTTTGAATGAACTATGGTTTCGAATTCTTCATTTTCATCTTCGGATTGAAGCTCAATACCTATGCCGGTTTTTTCAGATGTGATTTGAATCACTGGTTTTAAGCTGGTTTTTGAATAGTTGACGTTTAATGCATCCAAGGCACTGAAATGGTTGTTCGATAGAATGTTGAAAAAAGTCTCAAAATTTGGTTTACTTGAGCACCATAAAGCTTGACTTAATGCAATTGCTCTAGGATAGGTCATGTATTCGAGATGATCCATAGATGAAATGTATTCCGTCCAAAGATTGGCCTGACCGCCTAAAATGTAGCTCGCCTCCGAAACATCTAATTCATTTGGGATCGGATTAAATTCATATACTTTCTGTAGAGGAGTATAACCCCCTATGGCCAAAGGCTCATCCCTGGATTTGCCTTGGTAATGATCAAAATAGCAATGTGATCCTGGTGACATTACAACATAATTCCCTTGACGGCAGGCCTCAATACCTCCTTTAGTTCCTCTCCAGGACATAACAGTAGATTCAGAAGACAACCCTCCTTCAAGAATTTCATCCCATCCAATTAGTTTTCGGTTTTTCTTTGTGAGGTACTGTTCTATTTTTTGAACAAAAAAGCTCTGCAATTCCGACTCATTCCTTAATTTATTGGAAGTGATAACCTCTTGGCATTCATGACATTTTTTCCATCTTGTTTTTGGAACTTCATCCCCTCCAATGTGAATGAACTTTCCAGGGAACAACTCCAATACCTCATCCAGAATATTTTCAAGAAAAGTAAAGGTTTCTTCTTTGGTGCAATAAATGTCTTCAAAAACACCCCAAACCCCTGGAACGTTGTTTTGTGACCCTGTGCATGAATATTCGGGGTAGGCGGCAAGTGCAGCGCGACTATGACCTGGCATTTCAATTTCTGGAACTATATTGATGTGTCGGTCTGAAGCATATGAAACGATTTGTTTGATGTCTTCTTGACTATAGAATCCACCATAACGCTTAGAATCATAGGTTCGAGGGGATGAATTATAGTGGTTTTCTATTGTGCTATCTCTCCAAGCCCCAATTGAAGTGAGCCTTGGGAAGGCTTTGATTTCGATTCTCCACCCTTGGTCATCTGTAAGGTGCCAATGAAATGTGTTAAATTTATAACGAGCCATAAGGTCAATGTATTTTTTGACCTCGTTAACTGTAAAAAAGTGTCTTGAAACATCTAAATGTAAACCTCTCCATTCAAACTTTGGGTAGTCTTGAAGAAAAGCTTTGTCAATGAAATTAATATCATTCTTGGTTTGAATCAGTTGGATTAGAGATTGAAATGCGTAGAATAACGCACGCTCATTGCTGTAGGATATAATGATATGTTCATGAATATTGATCGAATAAAAATCTTTTGGAACGTTTAATGATTTTTGAAGAAGGATAAATGGATGCTTGTCAACCTCGATAATAGATATGTCATGGCTGCTTTTGAGAAGCAAATTAATTTGTTCTAAATCCAATCTAGAAATGCGATTCCCTGATTTATTCATCTTTTGTTGAATGGCAATTTCTTTAGGTATTGAAATACTTCCGTTACCTTTCTGGTAGACAACAGGGCTTGGTAAAACAGGACAAAGGTTGATTTGGCCATAAAACTGAACTGCAATGAAGCAAAAAACAAAGAGTAAAACAACTTGTTTCATGAGATTTAAAGGTAATTAATTTTGCTCAGTGATTTCTTTCCATTGAGAAGATTTAATCCAATCCATTATAATTATCTTTGCAACAAATTGTAACAATCATGAAGATTTCAAACAACATTTTAGAAACTATTGGTAATACACCTCTCGTCAGGTTGAATAAAATAACTCAGGAAGTAGAGGCTACGGTTTTGGCTAAGGTAGAATATTTCAACCCTGGTAGTTCTGTTAAAGACCGTATGGCGGTTAAAATGGTAGAAGATGCCGAAGCAGATGGTCGTTTGAAACCTGGAGGTACAATTGTAGAAGGTACCTCTGGAAATACAGGAATGGGATTGGCTTTGGCTGCAATTGTTAAAGGATACAAATTGATTTGTGTTTCTACGGATAAACAATCTAAAGAAAAATTTGACATTTTGAGAGCAGTAGGAGCAGAGGTTATCGTTTGTCCTACGGACGTGTCTCCAGAAGATCCTCGGTCTTATTATTCTACCTCTAAAAGAATTTCTGAGGAGACACCAAATTCTTGGTATGTGAATCAGTATGATAATCCATCTAATTCTATTGCACATTATGAACAGACAGGTCCCGAAATATGGGATCAAACAGATGGTAAAATCACCCACTTTGTTGTTGGAGTTGGAACAGGAGGAACAATATCGGGAGTAGGGAAGTATTTGAAAGAAAAAAATCCAGAAATAAAGATTTGGGGTATTGATACTTATGGCTCTGTGTTTAAGAAATACCATGAAACAGGTATTTTTGATGAAAATGAAATATATTCTTACATTACAGAGGGTATAGGTGAAGATATTCTTCCGGAAAATGTCAATTTTGATATCATTGATGGTTTTGAAAAAGTAACAGATAAAGACGCTGCTGTATATACTCGTAAAATGGCAAGAGAAGAGGGTATTTTTGCTGGTAATTCTTGTGGTGCTGCTGTAAAGGGTTTACTTCAGCTAAAAAAGCACTTTAAAAAGGATGACGTCGTAGTTGTCCTTCTTCATGATTCGGGAAGCCGTTATGTAGGTAAGATGTATAATGATGATTGGATGCGTGAACGCGGATTTTTAGACAAAGATTTCCTGACAGCAGGAGATCTCGTTCATGGTCATAGGGACAAACCATTAGTAACTGTTTTTGCTGAAGAATTGGTGTCACACGCCATTGCAAAGATGAGAAAGTTTGGTATTTCTCAGATTCCCGTAATGAAAGACAATCAATTTGTTGGTAGTGTAGATGACAGTTCAATTTATCAGGCTTTAGTTGATCGTCCTGAGCTAAGTAATGCTTCTATATCTTCTATTATGGGCGCTGCATTCCCGGTTGTTGACCATGGCACTTCAATAGACGGACTTTGCAAGCTTATTAATAAGTCCACACCAGCAGTATTGGTCCAATTTTCGGATGAATCTCATCATATTGTTACTCGGTATGATATTATATCATCTATGTCATAGATGAAAGAGCTCGTTTTGGAAGATCAAATGAATCGGAGTGTGACGCTTTCTGAACGTCCCAAACGAATTGTGTCATTGGTCCCTTCACTAACAGAGCTATTGCATCACTTTTCATTGGATCATGAGGTTGTTGGAATCACAAAGTTTTGTGTGCATCCTAAAGAGTGGTTTGACAGTAAAAATCGTGTTGGCGGAACAAAGAATATTAAGCTAAATCGAATTAGAGAACTGAATCCGGATTTAATTATTGGTAATAAAGAGGAAAACACAGAATCCGATATTGAGGCTTTAAGTGAAGATTTCCCGGTATGGATGACTGATGTAAATAGTTTTGATGATGCCTTGAAGATGATTAAGGGTCTGGGAATCGTTCTGGGAAAAGAAAATTTTTCAGCCCATATGGTGGATGTACTTCATAAATCCTATGAAAAATTGCTTGGGATTGGAAAGGGGAAAAAGATACTTTATATAATCTGGGATAAACCTACATATATAGTAGGAACTTCAACATATATTGGGTCAGTCATTGAAAAGTTAGGGTTTGTAAACGATTGTCAAATTGAAAGATATCCCAGTATTGAAGCAGTACAACCCACTGATCCAGATTATGTTTTTTTGAGTTCGGAACCGTTTCCTTTTAAGTCAAAACATATTGAAAAATATGAAAAACAATTCCCTAATTCTAAGGTTATATTGGTGGACGGAGAAATGTTTTCATGGTATGGTTCAAGAATGTTATTGGCAATGGAATATTTTAAAACTGAATTTTTTGAGAAGCTATGATGGATTCAATTGTTTTTTATGATGGAGCTTGTCCCTTATGTTCTAGAGTTATTCGATTCATATTAAAAAATGAGAAAAATGACTACTTAAGGTTTAGTTCGTTGCAAAGTAATTACGCGAAAAAGTTCTTTTTGAAAAGAGGATTTACCGAGGTTGATATGAGTACTTTTTATCTTTTGGATAATGGACAATTATACAAAAGGTCTAGTGCAGCCCTTCGTTTGATTCCGTATCTCAAATGGTTTTGGATTTGGCTCAACATTTTTTGGCTCTTTCCTAAGTTTTTAAGAGATCCAATGTATGTTGTCGTTTCAAGAAACCGATATAAAATATTCAAACGGAAATGCGATATTGGTACCTTAAGTGAGAAAAGGGATTTAGATCGAAATATTATGACTTGAGTTGGATAAGCCGTTTTTTAATGTCTTTTAATTTTGCAATGACCAAAGTTTTTTCATCTGTTTTAACAGGCTCTTTCACTTTGGATTTTAAGGCCTTTTTCGCACCCTCTAAGGTGTATCCATTTACCTTTACCAAGGTATATATATGGCTGATTTTTTCAATTTCTTTGACCGTATAGAGGCGGTTTCCTTTTTTATTTCTTTTTGAAACCTTAAGGTTGAATTCTTTTTCCCAAAATCGGAGTAAAGAAGCATTCACATTAAGCATTTTGGATAGCTCTCCAATGCTGTAATACATTTTTGTAAGACTTTGAATATCAATCGTAGACACCTAGCAACTTATTTGGTTCCTAAATTAGTTATTATTTTGATTTATACTACTTATTCAACATTTTTCTCCTCTATTTTAGGTTACAGTATATTTTTATCTCTTTTTTATGTAATTGATGAGCAATATGGAAAAAAATTGTTTATGTCCAATCGGTATGACTAGAGTCGGTATAGGAACTAAAACAATTGTAACTGTTTTGACGGTCTATAAACTTAATTTATTGAATTTAAAATCCCGACTTAGATGAGTATCAAATCATTTCAGGACATTTAAACTCACATAGGTGATAAGTGTTTAATTTCAATCAAAACTATCGTTTAGTATAAATATGTGTATAATTTATTCAAGAAATTAGTTATAATTTTGCATTCGTGAATGCAATAATGAATAGCTGTATTTTGATTCTGTTGTTTTGCACATCAGTATCGATTGCTCAAGCTCAGATTCAAAATGAGAATGATAGCTTAGCGCTACGCGAACAAATGCTTTCTGATAAAGCGGATGCCATCATTTCTTATGCAAAAAAGTTCATGGGTGTTCCATATGTTTGGGGAGGGATGAGCCCCTCAGGCTTTGATTGTTCTGGTTTTATAAACTATGTATTTAGAGGTTTCGGCTTTAGTTTGACACGTACGAGCTATGGCTTAGCCGAATTAGGAAAAACAGTTAAGTTATCAGAATTGAGACCTGGTGATTTAATGTTTTTTAAAGGGAGAAATATGAATACAACCCGTGTGGGACATGTTGCCTTAGTTGTAGATACAACGAATGGTATCATTCAATTTATCCATGCGGCACGAACAGGCATTCGTATTGATACTTTTAATAATAGTAGTTATTATGTTCCAAGGTATATTAAGTCCAAACGAATGGATTATGTGGGGTATTAACTTTTGATTTCTTGAATGAAAACATATTCACTTAACAGAAGTCAATGGCTTTTTGTTTTTCTTGCAGGATTGTTTGTTACTAATGCAGTGACGGCTGAGCTCATAAGTAATAAACTTATTGAAATTCCTTTAGTTTTTGATGTTTTTGGAACGGAGATCGGTCCATTTGTCACTATTGTTGGTATCTTGCCTTGGCCCGTTGTATTTCTTTTGACTGATTTATTGAATGAGTTTTACGGCTATAAAGCCGTAAAAAATTTAAGTTGGATCACGGCGATATTAATTGCTTATTGTTTTATTATTGTTGGTCTTTCCATGGAAATTCCTGCTTTTGAAATTGAAGGTTCCAACTTGTCCGATGATGAGGCTTATAACAAGGTTTTTGGTCAGGCTCAAATGGTAATCGTGGGAAGTATTTGTGCTTTTTTAGTGTCGCAGCTATTGGATGCGTTCTTATTTTCCTGGATTAAATCAAAAACAGGTTCGCGATACATTTGGTTGCGAAGTACAGGAAGCACAGTTTTTTCACAACTTATCGATTCTTACATTGTGTTATATATAGGGTTTGTTTTACCAGGTTCACTTTCTTTTGCCGACTTCATGTCCATTGCACCTACGAACTATGTACTCAAATTGGTTATCGCCATATTGCTTACACCATTGATTTATCTGGGGCATTATATCATTCGAAAGTTTGTGTTGAATCAAAAGTCTGAAGTGCGATAGATTTTATGCCAAATCAAATATACAATAGCTAAAAAGCTCATCAGTATTCCAAATAAAAATACATTTTCTATCGATGCTTTCGTATTGTCATAAGTCAAGATGGTTGAATATGAACCGAGCATAATTCCTACCTCTAGAGCAATAAATAATGTACCTGCACCAACTCCTCTTCTTTTTATGTGTGATAAATCAGCGGTCCAAGCAAAAAGCGTTGGGCTAGAAACTCCAGTGGCCAATCCAAATACAATTGCGGCAAATACAAATGATTCATAGCTATCAACCCTTGAAAGCAATATCATTGCCATAAACAATAAAGAGGCTCCAATCAGCATGGTTTCGCGTCTTCCAATACGATCCGAAAGGGATGAGGTGAAAAGCCTTACAAATATGGTAGAGACTACATAAAAGCCAAAAAAGAATCCTTTGTTTTCAATTCCAAGAAATCCTGATATATCAGGAGTAAGGACGAAAATCATACCTGTACAGGAGGCCGTAAGTACCATAACAACGGCAGCAGGAATAACAGAGGGCTCAATCACATCTTTCCATTGAACTTTAAGCTGACTCCCATCGAATTTCTGAGGGGCTTTAAGTGTTTCTTCAACTTTAATTAAAAAGCAGCCTGAAATCAATGCAGCAAATCCAGAAATGATAAATAAGGCATCCATTCCAAATGTACTTTCAATCCATGACCCTGAAAACTGACCCACTCCAAATCCTAGGGAAATAAATGTGCCAGATATTCCCATAGCATGACCCCTTTGATTCGAAGGAATGAGATCAGTCAATAGTGCAGTAGTCCCTGTAGGTGTAAAGCCTGCGCTAAATCCATGGAGAAATCTTAAGGTCAAAAAAAATAATACGCTGTAGCACAACGGATAAATCAATGAGATCATTATCGAAAAAATAATACCAATGTAGATTACTTTTTTTCTTCCTACAGTGTCTGAAAGTTTACCGGAAAAAGGACGACTAATAGCCGCCGAAATGGTAAATAGTGTAATAATTAAGCCTTTTTTATCCGCTCCTCCTAATGAAGATATGAAATCATTAAGTTCCGGAAGAATAAGGTTGAAGCTTGTAAAGAAAAAGAACAGCGACAGTGATAAAAACCAAAAATTTTTCTCATACTTAAACACCATCGGACAAAACTACGTTTTAAAAGTCATTGAACATCTATTTTATATTTTTGTTTTAAACACATGCGATATTTAACATTACTTCTTTTGCTGTTTTGCGTTAACGCTTGTTCCTCCCAAGAGACTGGTTCTGATCGTACTTTTAATGGCAGGGCTCTTCCAGAAAATGTCTGTCGTATTGTAAATGGAGGAACTGAGCGTCCGTTCACGGGAAAGTATTGGAACCATAAAGACAAGGGCCAGTATGTTTGTGTGGCATGTGATTCTCCATTATTCTCTAGCCGTCATAAATATCAATCAGGTTCAGGATGGCCCAGCTATTATGATGTACTCAACAAAGGGAATGTAAAAAAAATAAATGACAATAGCTTAGGTATGCAGCGCATTGAGATTCGTTGCTCTAATTGTGATGCTCATTTGGGACATCTTTTCAATGACGGTCCCAAGCCCACAGGATACCGTTACTGTGTTAATTCTGCATCTTTAAATTTTATTCCTTCAAAAAATGAATAAATCTCAAGAAGCGACTTTTGGTGCTGGATGTTTTTGGTGTATCGAAGCTTGCTTCAAAGATTTGAAAGGAGTTGAGGCTGTGTATCCCGGTTTTTCAGGAGGTGATTTTATGAATCCATCTTATGAAGATGTTTGTAACGGAAATACGGGACATGCTGAAGTCGCTCGTGTTATTTTTGATCAATCTCAAATTACTTTCACAGATTTACTAGAGGCGTTTTGGTTCATTCATGACCCTACACAACTCAACCGTCAAGGCAATGATATTGGCACCCATTACAGGAGCGTTATTTTTTACCATAATGAAGATCAACGTAAAGAGGCTGAATTTCGCCGTGATCAACTTGAGGAACAAAAGCTGTGGAAGAATAAGATTGTGACTGAAATCAGTCCGATATTGAATTTTTTTAAAGCCGAGGAATACCACCAGGATTATTTAAAGCGCAATCCTACAAATATGTATTGTCAATTTGTGGTCAAGCCGAAATATGAACGCTTTCGAGAAGCTTTTTCCAAAGTTCTCAAGTGATTTTAGGCTTCAGGTGCCAATCTTAATACAATACCATCAATGCTATCTTCTAAATGAATTTGACATCCCAAACGACTGTTGCTCTGAACATAAAAGGCTTGGTCAAGCATATCTAATTCTGAATCACTTTGCTCAGCGAGTACTGTATCCGATTCAAGATAACATTGACAGGTTGCACACATAGCCATACCACCACATTCTCCAAGAACAGGTAACTCATAAGACTTACATAGTTCCATAATGTTCATATTCATATCAGTAGGACCAACCAATTCATGCGTATTCCCTTCTCGATCAATTATAGTCACCTTGATATCACTCATTTTTTCAATTAAATATATTAACGAGGTTGTTTCCGTTAAAGGTCGTAGCATACTGTACTAATCCATATTGCGATCCACTTATTGGGCTACCATCATAGAGTGAAAATGTGGCATTATTGCAGGTGTCTTTTAAAATGAGAAAATTATCGGTATCAGGAAATAAAGGAGACGGACAGGTTGCATTTATGTCTGCGGGAGAATGACGGTCAAAAGCAATAAACTCTTCTAGTGCTCTTCTGTAGACGATGATACCTCTAGAACCACCATTAACATATGCCCATCCACCGACTCCTGCAAGTGAAAAATAACTTGGTAAATTTAAGTCAATAGTTTGATTGAAAGGTACATAGGGAACTGGATGAGTTTGTTGATCCCCACAAGAACCACTCATTAAAAACAATGAGATTATCAATAAGATTCGTACTTTCATTTTTCAAAGATACCCAATATTGAGGAGATTTCTAATCATATCGATTTGTATTTTATTTGCCGTTATTATTGTGCAATGTATGCCGGGTCCTCCCGTTACAGCTCGAAATAGCAAGGCTTTAACAAAGAAGGTGATTCGCCAAGATCGAAAGAACGAACGCGCTAAAAAAAAGTTTATTGAGATGAAGTTCAAGCGTCATCGAAAATTTCAGAGTAAAGAAAATAGGCGATTGATGAGAAAATCTCTTAGAAAGATGAAAAGGGAACGTAAAAAGAATTAGCGTTTTTTTGAAACTTGTAAAGACATGCCTTTCCGAGAAGGGTAATAAACAACTCTATAAAGGGCTTCATTAAATAAGTCTGTATTTTCGAAATCAAAAACATAGAGTTGGCCATTTTTCACATTGTTCAGTGAAAAATTGAATATTTATGTTTTATTTTTTAATGATTCTAGCTCGTAATTCTTTGTTTCCCATAGGTTCAGCAAGGATTCAAGTTTTTCATTTTCTTTTTCAATTGATTCATAAAGTGGTGTTTTATCCATATTATGGTCAGATTGAGTTGCTGTGATTTCGTTTTCAATAGATTTTATTTGTTTCTCGATGTTTAATATTTTGCGCTCAATTGTTTCTATTTCCTTTTCAAGTTTATAGGTAGAACGATTATTGCCAATAGGTTTTTTTGTTTTTTCCTTTTTGTGAATAGTTGATTTTCCTTCAGTTGGTTTGATATCTATCAATTTAAGATATTCTGACAAGTTGAAATGATGAATTCTAATCTTTCTTTCCGATATATCCCATATACGGTTCGTGAGTCCATCTAAA
>MDTD01015823.1_pt1 | contig 10156 bp, 4 predicted proteins | sample 811221 | NCBI WGS metagenome assembly MDTD01 (sample SAMN05326646, study PRJNA326480) | marine metagenome | isolation source: seawater | place: Pacific Ocean: South West | collected 2011
AGAATAGGGGAGTCTTTCAAGCAAGTAAGCGATAGATTAGAGCAAGTTCATAAAGGTCTTGGTGAAATGCAAACTATTGCAACAGGTGTTGGTGATTTGAAGAAAGTTCTATCCAACGTTAAAACAAAAGGAACTTTTGGTGAATATCAGCTTGGCAACATTTTAGAACAAATATTAACTCCAGATCAATATGAGCAAAATGTTCAAACTAATCCTGACTATAATGGATCTATTGAATATGCAGTAAAACTACCTGGGTCTGATAAGGATAATACGATTTGGCTTCCAATCGACTCAAAGTTTCCAACTGAGTCATATGAAATATTACTAGATGAGTATGAAAATGCAGATAAAGATGCAATTGAGAGAGCTAGAAAGAATTTCATCTCTGCTATTGATAAATTTGCTAAAGATATATCTTCGAAATATATAGCACCTCCTCATACAACAGATTTTGCAGTAATGTTTCTACCGGTTGAAGGTTTATTTGCTGAAGCCCTCAGAGAGCCTGATATTATGGGCAAATTAAGAGAAAAGTATAAAATTACACTAACAGGACCAACAACACTATCTGCACTTTTAAATAGCCTTAGGATGGGTTTTAATACATTACTTGTGCAAGAAAGAAGTAGTGAGGTTTGGAATATACTTTCAGCAGTTAAATCAGAATTTGCTACATTTGGAACCCAATTATCAAAAGTTAAATCACAGCTTAATACAGCCTCATCATCTCTTGATGTTCTTCAAGGAACGAGAGCTAGAGCTATGGAGCGTAAAATGAGAGATATAGAGTTAATAGATTCAAACAAAGCCAGTCAAATATTAAATTTTGAAGAAAATGAATCTAATTTAAATGAGGATAAGATAGGATAGATCAGTGTGTTAGCTCAGATAGAGCAGATTCAAGAAAGAAATAATTTTTTATGAAATTAAGTGAGATAAAGAGTAGTGACATAATTAGAGGTATCATCCCTGGCCAAGATGTTACAATAGTTTCAGTTCAAATTATTGGAAACAATGTTGCTGATGTTTCCTATCGCGATCAATTAGGTAATAGTATGGATAATGAGAATGTTTGAAATTGATTCCATATTAAAAGGACCTTTTTGGGATGAAAAAGTTAAAGTTATCTCATCAAAACAAATTTCTGATGATATGGTTAAACTTGATGCAGTTGGTATTGAATCAGGCCGATATTATCCTCAAGTCATCAGTGAAGTTGATCTTGATAAAATAATTATTGAAGAAGAGACTAACCTAAAATTTTCAGGTGATGGTGAAGGTTTTTTTCTGTTTATTGAATCTCATCGAATTAGAAATGCTTTTCAATTTGATCCACTTTATGCGGTGAATGTATCACAGGTTGACCCATTACCACACCAAATAGATGCTGTTTATTATCATGTATTACAAAATCCAAGAGTTCGTTATTTATTAGCTGATGACCCAGGAGCAGGTAAAACTATTATGGCTGGTCTAATAATTAAGGAATTAAAATATAGAGGTTTAGTAGATAAACTTTTAATTGTTGCACCTGGTCATTTAAAATATCAGTGGATGCGAGAAATGAAGGAAAAGTTTCAAGAACAATTTCGTATTGTTGATCGTACTTCAATGGATTCAGCATGGGGTCAAAATGTTTTTGAAGAAGAGACTCAACTTATTGCTTCAATAGATTTTGCAAAACAAGATGATGTAATGGCATCAATAAAAGATAGTAAATGGGATCTAATCATTATTGATGAGGCTCATAAAATGTCAGCATACCAGTATGGTAATAAGACAAATAAAACGGCTCGATATAAATTTGGTGAGTTGGCATCTGAAATCACTAACTATATGATTATGTTAACGGCTACACCTCATAGAGGAGATGATGAAAACTTCAGACTTTTCTTAGATTTATTAGAGCCTGGATTTTTTGCTGATACTGAGATGTTAGCTCAATCAATAAATGAAAAAGATAACCCACTATTTCTTAGACGATTAAAAGAGGATATGAAAGCTTTTGATGGAACCCCATTATTCCCACCAAGACATGTACATACTAAAAAATTCAAACTTAGTGAAGATGAAATAAAATTATATAATGCAGTTACGGATTATGTAAAAGAGCATTTTAATAAAGCGACACAAAAAGAAAAACGCAATGTAGTATTTGCGATGATCATATTACAGAGACGTTTAGCATCAAGTGTTCGTGCAGTTCATTCATCACTAGATCGGCGTAGAAAGCGTCTTCAAGACCTTTATGATAAGGCTGAATTATTTGATGCTGGAGAATATTCAGTAGATAAATATTTAGATGATATGGCAGAAAATGAGCGATGGAAACAAGAAGAAGAGTTGTTAACTAGATTAACATCTGCTGATAACATGGATGAGTTGAAATCTGAAATTGATATTTTAGCTAAGCTGGTTACCTTAGCCAAGGATGTAGAGAAAAAAGAAGTTGAATCTAAACTTACTGAATTAAAATCAGTGATTGAAGACAGCAATTTAAAAAGTACTGGCCAAAAGTTATTGATTTTTACAGAGTCAAGAGACACACTGAATTATCTAATTGAAAAGTTAAAAATCTGGGGCTATTCAACTACGGAAATTCATGGATTGATGAAAATGGATGATAGAATTGCTGCAGAAAATAATTTTCGTAATGAAGCTCAAATTTGTGTTGCCACAGAGGCAGCAGGTGAAGGTATAAATCTTCAATTTTGTTCAATGATGGTGAACTATGATATCCCTTGGAATCCTAATCGTTTGGAGCAGAGAATGGGACGAATTCATAGGTATGGGCAACAGAAAGAAGTCTACATATACAATATGGTCGCACGTGATACACGAGAAGGGAAAATTTTGACACGCTTATTTGAAAAATTAGATAGAATGCGTGAACAAATGGGTAGCGATAGGGTTTTTGATGTTATTGGAGAGATTTGGGAAGGAGATAAAAGTCTGAAAGATTTGATTATGGATGCAGTAACAAGTCAACGCTCAATGGATCAAATTCTTTCAGGTTTTGAAAGATCAGATGATACTGATGCAATTAATAGGGTAAAGTCAGCTACAATGGAAACTTTATCAACTAGACATATAGATCTACATAGAATAATGGGTGAACAACGTCAAGCAAAAGAAAATAGATTAGTTCCAGAATACATTGAAGCATATTTTGAACGCGCTGCTTCTGTATGGGATATACAAATGGAAAAGAGAAAAGATGGATTTATTCGCATTCCATCTGTCCCATTTGAAATTCGAAATAAACCAAAAGCATTTAAGAATAAATATGGTGAGATTATCAATAGGTATGCAAAAATCTCATTTAGTAAACAAAAAGCATTCAAAGAAAATGGTGAATTTGTAGCAATGGGTCATCCATTGCTTGAAGGTGTAGTTGATGAAAACTTGAAGAAATTCATCGATACAACACGTAATGGAGCAATTTTTGTTGATCCTGATGGAGAAAAAGATGGCATCCTTTGGGTTTATCAAGCTGAATTTAGAGATGGTTCTAATTTAACAGCTGGTAGACGATTGTTCTGTATTTATCAAGACAATAGGGATGAGTTACAATTAATTAGCCCGGGAATATTTTGGGATTTAAAACCTATGCCATCAGGGAGTAGAGCTGATGCAATTCCCAATTTAGATCAGGATAAAATCACAACATTTGTATTAACTCAAGGGTTGGAAAAATACCGTGCTGAATTAATGGAACGTCGTCAACGAGATGCAGATATAAAAGAAAAATATGGCATACGCTCTTTGAATTCATTAATAGCAAAATCTGAGGAAAAATTAGCAGATTATGCAACAAAAAAAGCATTTGGAGAAAATGTGGTTGCTGCTACAGTACAAAAGGAACAGAAAAAACGAGATGATTTAGAAAAGAAAAGATTGAGATTAAAGAATCAAATTCGTGCTGAAACACATTTATTACCTAGTGAACCCAAACTATTAGGAGCAGCTCGCATAATACCTGAATCAATTAATCAAACGATTTCAAATGAACAGCATTCTAATAAAGAAATTGAAATGGTAGGAATGCGTGTAACCGAAGAATATGAGAAAAAAAATAATAGAATACCTGAGGATGTATCTGCTGAAAATGTTGGATATGATATAAAATCATCAAATGAAAATGAAATACGATACATTGAAGTAAAAGCCCGAGCACAAACAGGTGCTATTGATTTAACACCTAATGAATGGATGATAGCTCAGAGATTAAGAGATGAATATTGGTTGTATGTAGTAGAATATGCAGGCACTGATAATCCTAAATTATATAAAATTCAAGATCCAGCAATAAAACTATCACCCGAGCGAATTGTCGAAGCATTTAGGTGGAGATCAAATGACTGGAAAAATGCGGCAAAAGGATAATATGGATAAAACATTTATAGAACATGATTTTCCTATAAAGGAAGTATCTGAACATTCAACAAAAGAAAAGAACATACGTCGTGGACATATTTCTACTTTACATATTTGGTGGGCAAGAAGGCCATTAGCTTCTAGCAGAGCAACAATTTATGCGTCATTAGTTCCTGCTCCTAAAGACGAAAAAGAAAGAGATGAACGTTCTAAATTTATTTCTGAACTATCTAAATGGGAAAACTCTAATAATAAAGAACTGATTGAAAAAGCACGGCAGGATATTTTAGATGCGAATGGTGGTGTTGCACCCAAAGTATTAGATCCATTTTCAGGTGGTGGTGCTATACCCTTAGAAGCTTTAAGATTAGGTTGTGAGACTCATGCTAGAGATTTAAACCCAGTAGCTGTTTTAATTGAAAAGGCTACATTAGAGTATCCTCAGAAGTATGGGCAACCCATACCACGTAAACAGTATTTTGATGAACGTCCTTGGATGCATGATGAAATATCAGAGCAAAATATGTTTGTAGATGGTAATACAGTTAATCCATTATTAGAAGATGTGAAATACTGGGGAAATTATGTATTGGAAAAAGCCAAAAAAGAATTAGATGAATTTTACCCTGCAGATCAAGATGGAAGTATACCGGTTGGGTATATTTGGGCAAGAACACTCCCATGTGCTAATCCAGAATGTAGAGCTGAAATACCACTAGTAAGACAAACATGGTTAAGTAAAAAAAATAATAAGAAAGTTGCCTATAAAATATTGACTAATGGTAATAAAATTGATTTTGAAATTAAAGAGGGCAACTCCATTGATTTTGACCCAGCGCAAGGCACGATTGCTAGATCAAATGTAAACTGTCCTTGTTGTAATACAGGTATATCCGCAAGAGATACCCGATCTAAATTTCAATCAGGAGAAGATAATCAACGTTTAATTGCGTTAGTTTTGACTCATCCAGATAGAAATGGTAAATATTACAGATTAGCTAATGCAGAGGATGTAGCTATATATAATGAAGCTGAAAAAAAATTAAATATTAAGCAAAAAATACTGATGAAAGAATGGGATATAGATCCTATCCCTAGTGAAAAGCTTCCCCTAATGAGCGGTACATTTAATGTACCTTTATATGGATTAAATGAATGGGGAAAACTATTTAATGCACGCCAATTGTTGTCAATTATAACATTTATTGAATCCACTAAAGAAATTTATGAATTAATAGTAAATAAAGATATTTCAATTGAAAGAGCAAAAGCAATATTGGTTTACTTATCTATAATTTTAAGCAGGCATTCGAGTTATAATGCTACCTTATGCTTTTGGGAGCCACTAGGTGAGAGAAGTTTTAATGTTTTTGGAAGACAAGCACTTCCGATGGTTTTTGATTATTCAGAACAATTACCTTACAGCCAATTAACAGGAAATTATAAGGGACAAGTAAATATTGCTTGTGAGATTATTGATTTTCTTAATGGTAAAAATTTTACAAAGTATGCAAATGTAAAACAGCAATCTGCTACAACTATTTCATCAGAAAAAATGAAATTTGATGCAATTTTTACTGATCCTCCATATTATAATTCAGTTCCTTATGCAGATTTGTCTGATTTTTTTTATGTTTGGTTAAGAAGGCTATTGTATTCAAGTTATCCTGATTTATTCTCAACACCCTTAACACCAAAAACAGAAGAAATATGCGAAATGGCAGGTTGGGATTCAAATAGATATGGGCATAAAACAAAAGAATTTTTTGAGGAAAAGCTTCAAGATGCTTTTAGTGAATTTGAATCAATTTTAAAGCCAAACGGCATTGTAAATATAGTTTATGCCCATAAATCAACTCAAGCTTGGGAAACGGTAATTAATGCAATTTTAAAATCAGGTTTTTACTTAACAGGAAGTTGGCCAATACATACTGAGATGAAAACAAGATTAACTGCTAATGAATCTGCAGCATTGGCATCTTCTATTTATATGGTATGTCGTAAGCGTAATAATGAAGAAATTGCATTTTATAATGAAATCAAACCTGCAATCGAAAAACGAATTCATGAAAAGTTAGACCAATTCTGGGCAGAAGGGATTGGTGGCAGCGATTTCTTTATCTCTGCTATTGGACCTGCGGTAGAAGTTTTTGGTAAATATGCTAATGTAGAAAAACTCTCAGGTGAAAAAGTAACCGTCAAAGAACTATTAGAATATGTAAGGCAAGTAGTGAGTGAACACGCGCTCAATCGCATATTAAAAAACACACAATTAGGAGGCATTGATAACACAACTCGTTTTTATCTCATTTGGCGATTTACCTACGGCAGTGCCAAAGTATTATTTGATGATGCTAGTAAACTTTCTCGCGCAATAGGCTTTGATTTAGAAGCTAATTGGGATAATGCTGGAATCGTAAAAAAACAAGCGCAATGGATTTCAATTAAAGGTCCTGCTGATAGAAGGAATGATGAAAGATTTAAACGTCGAATTGCAAAGCATTATCCTGATATTATTCAAGAGAAATTATTTGAAGATGATTTGCTAAATATAGAGTCATTATCTATGATAGATGTATTGCATCAATGTTTAATATTTTGGGGAAGAAATGATCGTCTGACTATTGTGAAATTATTGGAAAGTAGTGGTTATCGGTCAAATAATAATTTTTGGCAAGTTGCACAGTCTATAAGTGATGTTTTGTCTGATGGAGATAAAGAAAAACAATTATTACAAGGATTTTTGTATGGGAAAGAAGGATATCAATCAGGAAAAGTACCGATTGAAGAAGACCCCGATAAACAAACAAAATTATTTGGAGATGAAAAATGAAAATAGCAAACTGGTGGGAGATTACTACTCCACATAAAGATATTATTCAGGGAAGATTTGATGAGTCAATCTTTGCCGCAGATTTAGGAGACGTGATCGAAGGAAATGCTCCATTAGAATATATGGATGGAGCTATGTTTTATGAAAAAACGTATCTTACAAAAGGTCTAAAAGATTTATTAGAATCTGTACTATTACGGACGGATGATAATGGGCAAGGTCAATCAGTTATTCAGCTTCAAACTCCTTTTGGTGGTGGTAAAACTCATTCATTGCTTGCATTATTTCATTTATTTAATCAAGGTGAAAAGCTTTCACATTTAGAAGTTATAGAGTCTGTTAAAAAATCTTCTAAAGTTAAAAATATCCCTAAGGTTAATGTTGCAGCTTTTATTGGTACACATGCCAATGCATTATCAGATAAAACACCTTGGGGTGAAATAGCAGACCAATTAGGTGTGTATGAAATCATGAAAGAAGATGATGAAGCTCGTATTGCTCCTGGGAAAGCCAAAATATTAAAAATGCTTAAACAAGCAGGGACTTCTATTATCTTAATGGATGAATTAATGGAATATGTAGTTAAATCTGATCGTGCTGAAGAAATTCAAAATAGAGTTATGGGGCAAACATTAGCTTTCTTGCAAGAACTTACAGAAGCGGTAGCTACAACTAAAACATCAGTTTTAGTTGTGACATTACCTGCATCTACTCAAATTTATGATGAAAATGCAATTCAATCATTAAATAAGCTTCAGACAGTTTCTGGACGAGTAGAAAGTGTAGTGCAACCTGTAGAAGGTATTGAAATATATGAGGTTGTAAGAAAAAGACTGTTTCAAGATTTAGGAAATCCAAAAGAACATGTAAAAGCTGCTCAAAAGTTTTTTAGTTTTTATCATGAATTGGGTGAATCCGTACCAGCTGAGTTTAGAACATCAGAATATAGAAAAAAAATTGAAAAATCATACCCATTTCATCCTGAATTATTAGATACATTATACGAACGTTGGGGTTCATTTTCAACATTTCAACGTACACGTGGTGTTTTAAGGTTATTAGCATTAGCATTAGGTGATTTATATGAGAAAAGAATCCCTTCATCACTAATACAATCTTCAATGATGCCATTAGACAATACATCTGTTAAACGAGAATTCATTAAACATATAGGAAATGAATTTGATAGTGTTATAGCAGCAGATATTGGTGAAAAAGGTGCAAAAGCACCACAAATAGATCGTCAAATGGGTAGTGAATATGCAAAACAAAAGATTGCTACGGGTCTTTCTACAGCTGTATTCATGTATTCATTCTCAGGTAGTGGTCGTAAAGGATTGAATCTTCGTGAACTTAGAGTAACAATTCTACGAGAGGGTATCCCAAAAACTATAGTAGGCGATGCAGTTAAAAAGCTTGAAGAAGAATTATGGTATTTTCATTCGGCAAATGGAATGTACTCTTTTAAAAATAAAGCAAACCTAAATAGAGTTATAGTTGATTGTGAAGATCAAATTACAGATCAAGAAATAACTTCTGAGTTAGAAACTATTTTAAAAAAACAAGTTGGGAATGATTGTGAAACATATTTTTGGCCAGATGGCACATCTGATGTTCCAGATACACGAAAAATGAAATTGGTAGTTATGTCAACCCAAATGCCTTTTAATAGTAAAGTTTCTGAATCTTTTTCTGATAAAATTTATAGTAAAGCTGGATCTGGATATAGAGTATATAAGAATGGATTATTTCTATTAGCAATTGATGATAACACATTAATTCAGTTAAAACAAAGTTTAAGAAGATTATTAGCATTGGAATTAGTACAAAAGACCGAGCTAAACAAAAATAATATTGCCAAAAGTGATCAAATTGAGCTTTCACGGAAGGCTAAAGATGAACGGTCTAAAATTCCATTCCTATTACATTCTGCGTATCGTCATTTAGCACATCTTACTACTGATGGGGCACGATGGATTGATTTAGGAATACCAACAGTAGGCTCAGGCTCAACTTTTACAACAAGAGTAATAGATTACATGGTTGATGAAGAGTTGTTGTTAAAGAAAGTCTCACCTCAGGTAATTCTTCGTCATACCAAATTGGAAGATGAAGGTGATATAAAAATAAATAATATTTTTGAAATGTATTTAAAAACTCCTGGGTTTCCATTATTATTTAATTGGGAAACTTTGTTTGGTGGTATCAGGACTGGGGTTAGTAATAGCTTATTTGGCCTAAAATCAGATAGTGGCGTTGTAATAGGAAAATCAGTGTTTGATGTACACGGTGAAATGGAAATATTAGGAAAAGTAAAAGCTGAAAGTTTACTTCCAAAAGAAGCATCTGATAAAGAAACTCAAAAATTAGACAAGGAAGATAAAATTGATACTAAACCAAAATTGCCTAAAGAAAAAGATGATACAAATAAAGAAGCTAAACTGACAAAATCTTTAGTTATATCTACTAAAGTTCCTTGGGAGAAATTATCTTCTATAATTGGAGGAGTACTAGGGCCACTAAAAGAAAAAGATGGTACAATTCAACTGAAATTAGATATTAAAGCAATCACTGAGACTGGATTTGATAGAACTACCTTAGATAATCGCGTCAAAGAAACTCTACAACAAATTGGTGCTGATATAGAAACTTGGCAAGAAGATTAATGATTAAAGTAAAAAATGAAAAGACAGTTGCCTTATAGCTTAGAGTATCACTATTAATGGATAACGTAAAATCAAAAGGATTCATTGATAATAATTATTTATGATCTAAAGTTGAGTAACAGTTTGAATATACATTATTCTGATAATATATATTATGTATAGTCATATATGCTTAATAATTTGATTCTTCTATCTGTGAGTGTGATTTAGTTTATTTTATGAAATTTACAACTAGCTTCAGTATCTGCATTTTCAAGTTCAATATAACTCCCCTCAC
>MDTD01055058.1_pt1 | contig 10156 bp, 10 predicted proteins | sample 811221 | NCBI WGS metagenome assembly MDTD01 (sample SAMN05326646, study PRJNA326480) | marine metagenome | isolation source: seawater | place: Pacific Ocean: South West | collected 2011
AAAAAACCTGTTATTACCAAAAAAGCTTAATATGAAAATTTTAGGAATAGGAAACGCAATAGTAGATGTCATTTGTAAAGTCGACGATAGTTTTATTGAACGAAATAATTTAACAAAAAGCACAATGAAATTATTTTTTGAGGAAAATGAATTTCAAAATTTATTTGAAAATCTTAAAATTGAAAAAACCATATCCGGAGGCTCTGTTGCAAATTCTATAGTTGGTATCTCACAACTTGGTAATAAAGTAGGATTTATTGGTAAAATTTCAGATGATGAATTTGGCAGCAATTATGAACAAGGATTAAAAAAAGAAAATGTGGAGTACTTTTATTCAAAAAAAAAGGAAAAATTACCGACTGGGACATGTTTAATACTGATAACACCAGACTCAGAAAGAACAATGTGTACTTTCTTAGGAACAGCGGGAAAAATTAATGAAAACGATGTTAATTCTGATGTAATTAAAAAAAGTGAGATAATATTTTTAGAAGGTTACTTATGGGATGAGGGGGAACCCAAAAAAGCATTTGATAAAGCAATAAATTATGCGAATAAAGTTGCTATGTCACTCTCCGATCTATTTTGTGTAGATAGACATAAACCTCATTTTTTAAACTTAGTTAAAAACAAGCTTGATATAATTTTTGCTAACGAACAAGAAATTATCTCATTAATTGAAGCAAAAAATTTTGACGAAGTTATAGATTTTTCAAAGCAGATTAATAAATTTGTGATTGTAACTAGAGGGGAAAAGGGTGCAGTTGCAATTAATGGCAATGAGGTTGTTGAAACTGATATACAAAAAAATCTCAAAATTGTTGACCTTACTGGTGCAGGGGATCTCTTTGCTGCTGGATTCTTACATGGCTATATCAACAAATTATCTACAAAGGAATGTCTTAAAAAGGGTACTGAAATGTCATCAAGAATAATACAGCAAGTTGGAGCTAGACTTTAAATTTAACTTTTTTTTCGTCTAAAACTTCCCTTGCCTTTTTTGGGCTTTACTACTTTTAATTTGTACTTTTTGGTAAATAAATGCTTAGCCATAGGGTTTTTCTTATTTGATCTGATAGCCATTTTTTTTACTAATTATAAATTCATTATCATTAAATGTATTCATAATTTTCTTTCTCAATCGGTAAATATGAGTCTCAACAGTATGAGTTTCTATATCAGATTGATAACTCCACACCTTTTCTTGTAATTCATTAATATTAACTGGTTTGTTTGATTTGGATAAATAAGTTATTGTATTAACTTCTTTTTCAGTCAATTTAAGCTTTATATTATTAATTTGCATTTCTCTTGAATTGAGATTAATAATATAATCATTCACTCTCACTTCGGACTGACTACTAAATTGTATTTTTAAAAATTCAATATTTATCCTTTCGACTAATTTAAAAATATTCATTGGTTTTTTATCCAGAACAAATTGGTTGCCAATGTAAGAATATTTTTTATTTGATACAATTAAATGATTATTTAAATTTTTTACTTTTTCTTTTAAAGAATTTTCACTATTTACAGAAATAATCTTAAAATTTAAATCTAAACTAAGTTCTTCAAGAATATGATATAATGCATTAAGCTTATATATTATTAAATTCTGATTACTCACAAAAAGAGAATATGACAATTTTTATAAAAAATAAATACACTCTTCAGATTGATAAATTTAAATTTCAATGTTGTATAGGGAAAAAGGGGTCAACAAAGAATAAGAAAGAAGGGGATAAAAAAACACCCAAAGGTACATTTGAAATTGAAAATCTTTATTTTAGGAAAGATCGCAAAGATAAACCATTAACTTTACTAAAATGTATTGAAATTAAAAATGACATGGGTTGGTGCAATGATATTCATTTTCCAAGAAAATATAATAAACTCATCAAAATTGAAAAAAAAATCAAAAACGAAAAATTGTTTAGAAAAGATTATAAATATGATTTGTTAATTCCAATAAAATATAATTTTAAGAAACCTATTACTGGTCGAGGCAGTTGTATTTTTATTCATCTAACCAAAGATTATAAACCTACAGCTGGATGTATTGCTTTGAAGGAAAAAGATTTTTTAATAATGATTAAATTGATCAAAAAAAATTCAAAAATAAAAATTATTTAAGTTCTCTGACCAAAAATGCTAGATCCAATTCTAAGATATGTTGCTAAATGTTTGGCAGCTATAAGAAAATCAGAAGACATACCCATGCTTAATTCATTAAAATCAAAAGCTTTATTTAATTTTTTCATTTCTTCAAAATAACTCTCTGGATTAACATTTGCAGGGGGTATACACATCAAGCCAATTACATTTAGTTTAATTTCCTTACAGTAAGAAACTAATTTACCAATATCTTGTTTATTAATTCCAGATTTTTGATTTTCATCACCAATATTGACCTGTAAAAATATTTTAATTTTTCTATTTAATTTATCTTGTTCATCTGCAATTTTTTTTGCTAGCTTTTCACTGTCAACCGAATGAATATAATCAAATATTTGTAATGCAAGTTTCACTTTGTTAGTTTGTAATTTTCCAATCATATGTAATTTGATTTTAAGATTTTCTTTTTTGATTTTTGACCATTTTTCAATAGCTTCTTGAACTTTATTTTCTCCAAAATGAGTATGACCAAAATCAATCAAAGGTATAATTTTTTCTTGGTTAAATGTTTTGGATACAGCTATAATTTTTGTTTGATTATTGATATTTAAATCGCTTAAATTATCCTTAATTTTATTTTCTATATTAATAAAATTTTGTACAGACTTATGCATTTGAATTTAATGAACAAATATTACTTTATAAATAGCTTTGATACAAACAATATCAATAAACAAGATAAACATACGATTATAATTTATAGAAATTATTTATCAAAAAAAAACAATCTAGATCTAATTCAAAAAATAAAAAACTATTGTAAAAAAAAGAATCTTAAATTTTATTTATCGAACAATATTAAACTAGCTATTAAACTTGATCTGGATGGTGTTTATATACCTTCGTTCAATAATAGTTTTAAACACTTAAACTATAATTTTAAAAAAAAATTTGTTATTGCAGGATCTGCTCATAATCTTAAAGAGATTAAAATAAAAGAAAAACAAATGGTGAAAAAAATTTTCTTATCATCTTTATTCAAAAAAAATAACAACTACTTGGGAATTAATAAATTTAAATTACTAGCAAAACTAACTAAAAAGGACGTTGTTGTTCTTGGAGGTATTTCCAAAAATAATATTAACAAACTAAAGATTTTAAATAGCTTTAGTTTTGCTGGGATTTCTTATTTTGAGTAAAAAAAAAGGGCCCCGAAGGGCCCTCTAATTATTTCAATCTAAATCAAATTAGAATGCAAAAGTAGCACTTAAGTTCCAGTACTCTCTATCTTTTGTAGCAGTCGCAGAAAAGTCTACGTTATCTGCAGTAATTCTTTGAGTTTTCAAAGTCATACCACCTGCTGTATAAGAAGCAGTGAAACCAGCAACTTCAGCGTCTAAGTTAGTCGCAGAGTTAGCTGTACCATCTTCGATTTCAGTAGAACCGTATGAAATAGAAATTTCATCAGATACTGTGTAAGAAATGTTCATTGAAGTCATTTCTTGGTCTTGGTTAGCAGTCACATCATCGTACTCTGTGTTACTGTAAGCAAACGTGATTGGACCATATGCATATGACGCATACATAGCTGTTTGATCAGCAAACGATCCTGCAGTTTGATTATCTTCACCAGTACCATACTTCAATGTTAAACCTTCCATACCTGTGTAAGTAATAGCAAACGAAGTCGAAGACTCAGCATGCGATTTCTTAGGTGAGTATGAAGCAGTTGCTGAGAAACCATCAGCTAAAGTTGGTAAAGTGTAAACCAAGATACCAGCTTGAGCAGCAGCAGCTTTAGGTTTAGCACCTGTTACACCAGTACTTAGGAATGTGTTATCCCATAGACCACCTGCAGCAGAACCATCGATAGCACCTACAGCAGAATCTCCACCTTCACCATGCATAGTTACAGATCCTAGTGCATCTGAACTAACAGTTACAGAGTGACTGTCAAACGGACCTGAAGCAACAGCTGTATCATCACCTTGGTCTAAGATGAAAGATATTGATACATTCAAACCATTATCTAACTCTCCACCACCAGTGAAAGTTAACTGGTTACCCATAGAAAATGACTTACCAGTGTTAGCAGCACCACCATTTTGGTGAGATACTTTCATTGAAGCTCCACCAGCTACAGTTACTTCACCAGCGTACGCAGACGTAGCTACAAGTGAAGCTCCTAAAGCAGTTAAGCTTACTTTTTTAAAGTTGTTCATATTAATTACTCCTTTATTTAAGTTTTTTTATTATTAATAATAAACAGGGCCTATATATCAGCTTGAAAGCCAATTTTTCCTTATTTCATTAAGATTTTGATTTATTAGTTTAAAGTGTTGCATTTTTGCATCACTTTTTTCTATATTTTTTAATATATTTTAGAAAATTACCGAATATGTTGTGATAATAAAGCAAAAATCATGAAAAATAATTCTTTTATAAAAAAAATTTACTTCATTATAGTTATAATTTTAATTCCTATTTTATTATCTTCATGTAAAGGACCAGATGGAAAATTTAAACTACCTGGTGGAGACGCTAGAAAATTTCCAGCAGACCCTGCTGAAAGAGTTAAAAAAAATCTTGCAGAAGGACGTGGTTTTAGACTTATGGACGTGAATAAGCCTAAAGGAGGTGTATTTGATTTTGCGAGTTCTAATGAACTATGGAGAGCTTCACTAGATACTATTAATTTTATGCCTTTGGCTTCTGCAAATTACAGTGGAGGAATCATAATAACTGATTGGTACACTAATGAAAATAATACAAATGAAAGTATAAAAATTTCAATTAGATTTTTAACTAATGAAATAAGGTCTGATGCTCTAAAGGTTAAAATATTTACAAAAATATGTAATGGCGAGTCTGACTGTAAAATTAAAGAATCTAATAATAATTTAGCAATAGAAATTACTAAAAAAATTTTAAAAACTGCCGCTCTATATAAAGAGGAAAATAAGGCAAAAGAAAAAGAAAAAAAATAAACAAAAATTGTTGTGGAAAGATATAATTTTAAATCTGTAGAACAGAAATGGCAAAAAAAATGGGAACAAGAAAAAACTTTCTCTACAAGAACAGATAAAAGAAAAAAAAAGTTTTATTGCCTTGAAATGTTTCCATATCCATCAGGTAAAATACATATGGGCCATGTAAGAAATTATACGATAGGAGATGTTCTTGCTAGATATAAGATTTTAAAAGGCTACAATGTTCTTCATCCTATGGGATGGGATTCTTTTGGTATGCCAGCAGAAAATGCTGCAAAGCAAAATAATTTAGATCCAAAATCTTGGACTGAGTCTAATATTGACAAAATGAAATCTCAATTAAAAAAGCTTGGTCTTTCTATTGATTGGAATAGAGAGATTTCAACCTGTTCTGAGGAATACTACACACATCAACAAAAATTTTTTTTAGAATTATATGAAAAAAAATTAGTTTATAGAAAAGAAAATTACGTTAATTGGGATCCTGTAGATGAAACAGTCCTTGCTAATGAACAAGTAATAGATGGTAAAGGGTGGCGGTCAGGTGCGCTAGTAGAAAGAAAAAAATTAAATCAATGGTTTTTTAACATATCAAAATTTTCTCAAGAACTATTAGATGGTTTAGATAAATTAGAAAATTGGCCAAACAAAGTAAAGACTATGCAAAAAAATTGGATTGGAAAATCCTTTGGTTGCGAAATAAATTTTGAAATTGAAGGAGAATTGCCTGTCAAAAATATTAAATGTTTTACCACAAGGCCAGATACTTTATTTGGCTTTTCTTTTTTAGCCGTTTCAATAGATCACGAAATTTCAAAATTCTATAAAGATAATAAAGATTTTTTAAATTTTAAAAAAGAATGCTCTAAGACTGGGACAACAGAGGAAGCAATTGCTGTTGGAGAAAAAATTGGTTTTAAAACAAATTTAAGAGCTATTAATCCCTTAAATCCAAATCAAAAAGTACCAGTTTACTTTGCAAATTTTGTTTTAATGGATTATGGCTTTGGCGCTGTATTTGGTTGTCCAGCTCATGATCAAAGAGATTTTGATTTTGCTAAAAAATATAATCTTGAAATCAAAACAGTTGTAAAGCCAAATAATGAAAATGATAATTTTGAAGTTTCTACTGAAGCTTACCCAGGACCTGGAATTTTAATTAATTCTGAATTTTTGAATGGATTTAAGGCACCAGATGAATCAGTAATTAAAACTATAAATATAATTGAACAAAAAAATTTAGGGAAAAAACAAATCAATTTTAGACTAAAAGATTGGGGGGTTTCGAGGCAAAGATACTGGGGTTGTCCAATTCCAATAGTATACGACAATAAAGGAAAGTCTCACCCTGTACCAAAATCCATGTTGCCGGTGAAACTTCCACAAAATATAGATTTAAATGTTAAAGGGAATCCTTTGGACAAACAAAATGATTGGAAAGAAATACAAATAAATGGAAAAAAATTTACCAGAGAAACTGATACGCTTGATACTTTTGTTTGTTCTTCGTGGTATTTTTTACGTTTCTGTTCTCCAAGTGAAACTAATTATGGTTACGATAAAGAAGATATCGATTACTGGATGCCCGTTGATCAATATATTGGGGGTGTTGAACATGCAATTTTACACTTATTATATTCAAGATTTTTTATGCAAGCGCTTTCTTATAAAAATGAAAATTTTCATTTAAATGAACCTTTTGAAGGCTTATTTACTCAAGGCATGGTATGCCACGAGACCTATAAAGATCCAGATAATAATTGGATAAGTCCTGAAGAGATAGAAAATATAAATGGTGTTAAATACCTTAAAAAAGATAAGTCTCAAATAATTAAAGTTGGTCCTTCAGAGTCGATGTCTAAATCAAAAAAAAACACAATTGATCCAGAGGATATAATTGAAAATTATGGGGCAGACGCAGCAAGACTTTTTATTTTATCAGATAGTCCGCCAGAAAAAGATGTTCAATGGTCAGATGAGGGAATAATATCATCTTTTAAATTCATTCAAAAATTTTGGAATTTAAATTTAAAAATATTAGAGAAAATAGAAATAAATCATAAAACTGATACTGACGATGAAATAAAAAAAAATACAATTAGATTTTTAAAAAATGTAACAAATAATTTAGAAAATTTTAGTTATAACAAAATAATTGCAAATTTACATGAAATTTATTCCTTCTTGACTAAAAATTTAAATAAAGAATACAAAAAAGATACCTTGATTGAAAATTATGAAAAGATTTTAATTGCAATGATGCCAATTATACCGCATTTTTCAAATGAATGCTTAAAGCTTTTAAACAAAAGTAAATTTGAATGGCCCAATTTTGATGAATCAATTTTAAAAGAAGAAAACATAAATATAGTTATTCAAATAAATGGTAAAAAGAGAGGATTAATTGTTACAAAACCTGGGGTTACAGAACAAGCGTTGTTCGATATTGTTAATAAAGATAAAACTATAAATAAATATTTTATTGGTAACGAGTTAAAAAAGAAAATTTATATTAAAGACAAATTGATGAATATAATAATCTAATGATAAATAAATTATTTATATTATTTTTAATTTTAATTTTACCACAATGTGGTTTTAGCCCAGTTTATAAAGATTTAAGAGGTGGTGACTTTCAATTAATAATCACAGAAAGAACTGGCGATAAAAAAATTAATAATATTATTGCGAGAGAAATTAAAAGAAATACCACTTCTAATGAAAAAAATATTTATTATATAAAAATTAATACCAATTATAAAAAAATTGTAATATCAAAAGATAGCAAAGGACTAGCATCTAATTATCAAATAAAACTCAAGGCTACTTTTCAAGTTAAAATTGACGATATTAATAAAGAAATTATTTTTGAAGAAAAACAAAATATGAAAAAAATATCTGACAATTTTGATGAAAAAAACTATGAAAATTCAATTAAAAATAATTTTGGATTATCTGTAGTCAACAAATTAAAGTTAAAATTATTAAACCTTGAATGATTTTAAAGTCTTTTGAATTAAACAAAATTAATCTTAAAGAAAATAAAATAATCTTATTTTATGGCAAAAATGAAGGATTAAAAAAAGAGTCAATTATTAAATTAGTAAATAATTTCTCAAATATTCAAACATTTGAAGAACAAGAGGTAATAGAAAATTCAAATAATTTTATAGAAAGTATCTTAACAAAATCACTTTTTGAAAACGAAAAAATTATAATAATTAAAAGAGCTACTGATAAAATTCTTAAAATTATTGAGGAAATAAATGATAAAAATCTTGATGATTTAAACTTTATTATCGATTCTGAAAATTTAGAAAAAAAATCAAAGTTAAGAATGTTTTTTGAGAAAGATAAAAAAAATATTTGTATTCCTGTTTACCCAGATAATGAACAAAGTCTTTTAAATTTAGTCAATAGTTTTTTAAAAATGAATAATATTCACATATCTCCCTTCAACGTTAACTTAATAATTAATAAATCAAATGGTGAAAGGGAAGTACTTTTAAATGAATTAAATAAAGTAAAATTTTTTTGTAAAAATGGAAAAAAAATAAACGAAGATAATTTAATTAAATTAATTAATTTAGTTGAAAATCATAGCATTTCAAAACTTGTCGATAATTGCTTAGCTATGAACAAAAAAAAAATTATTAGTATTTTAAATGAAAATAATTTTACAAATGAGGATTGCATCTTAATAACAAGAACTTTTTTAAATAAATCAAAAAAATTATTAAAACTTTCAAATGAATATCAAATAAATAAAAATATGGATTTAACGATTTCGTCAGCAAAACCACCTATATTCTGGAAAGATAAAGGGATTGTCAAACAGCAGCTAAACAAGTGGGATACTTCAAGTATTAAAAATTTAATATTTAAGTTAAGTTCGTTAGAATTAGATTTAAAAAAAAATTTAAATAACTCTGTTAATTTTATTATGGATTTTATCTTTAATCAATTTGCCTTAAAAAATTAATAATTATTTTTTATTATCTCAATAATTTTATTTAATTGGTCTAAATCTTTATATTCAAAACTAATTGTACCTTTATTTCTTTTGTTATTTTTAATATCAACGTTTAAACCAATTTTATTCGAAACAGATAATTCAAGAGCAGTAATATTTGTGTCTTTAGAAATTCGAGATTTTATTTTTTTATTTTTAAATATTTTAACAAAATTTTCTGCTTGTCTTACAGAAAGTTTTTTTTCAATGATTTTTGATGCTACAAAACTTGCATTTTCTAGACCTACTAAAACTTTTGCGTGTCCCATTGTTAATTTTTGAGTTTCAATTAATTTGATTACATCATCTGGTAAAGTAAGGAGTCGCAAAGAATTGGTTATGTGGCTCCTGCTTTTTCCAATAAACTTTGAAACTTTTTCTTGATCATAAGAAAATTCATCTATTAATCTTTTATATCCTTGTGCTTCTTCAAGAGGATTTAGGTCATGTCTTTGAACATTTTCTACAATAGCAAATTCTAAAGATTTTAAATCATCTGCTTCCGTTATGACTACTGGCACATTGTGAAGACCAGCTCTTTGTGCTGCTAGCCATCTTCTCTCACCAGCAATTATTTCAAACTTTGATCTATCATTATTTGAATTTCTTACAATTATTGGCTGAATCATTCCTCTTTCTTTAATAGAATTTGTTAAATCTTCTAAACTAGCTTCGTCGAATATTTTCCTTGGTTGATACCTATTTGGTAGCAGGTCTCCAATTGATACTCGATTTTTTTGAGTCTCAACTTCTGTTTCTCCAATCAAAGATGATAGGCCTCTTCCTAGGCCTTTTTTGATTTTATCCATTAAGCAGCGCTCCCAATTTGGGATTCTTGACTCATAAACTCATTAGTAAAACTAAAATAAGATTTACTTCCAGGACATGTTTTGTCATATATTAATACCGGCACACCATGTGAGGGTGCTTCCGATAATCTTACATTTCTTGGTATCACTGTAGAATAAACTTTTTCATTAAAATAATCCCTGGCTTCTTTCTCAACTTGTGATGAAAGCTTATTTCTTTTATCATACAT
>MDTD01196837.1_pt1 | contig 10156 bp, 7 predicted proteins | sample 811221 | NCBI WGS metagenome assembly MDTD01 (sample SAMN05326646, study PRJNA326480) | marine metagenome | isolation source: seawater | place: Pacific Ocean: South West | collected 2011
AATACGGACTTCTTTCACTATTTTTGGAGCAACCCCAATTTGGCGTAGCCCAAGGCAACTTTTGATACCCGAGCAATGCGAATCGACATCATTACCCTATTGCCAGAACTATTGCGAAGTCCCTTTGAAGCGTCCATTTTAAAGAGGGCTATCGACAAGGGTCTGGTAGAGGTGCACCTTCATGATTTAAGGGAGTATGGTCAGGGCAACTATAAACAAGTAGATGATTATCAATTTGGTGGCGGTGCGGGCATGGTATTGATGATCGAGCCCATTGACAACTGTATCTCGAAACTGAAAAAGGAAAGGGACTATGACGAGGTTATTTATTTAACCCCCGATGGTGAAACCCTTACGCAACCCAAGGCAAACGAACTTTCGTTGAAAAAAAACCTCATATTGCTGTGTGGGCACTACAAGGGTGTTGACCAAAGGGTAAGAGACCATTTTGTCACCAAAGAAATCTCAATTGGCGATTACGTACTCTCAGGGGGCGAGCTTGCCGCAGCGGTATTGTGCGATGCTGTCATAAGACTTATCCCAGGGGTTTTGAACAATGAAACCTCGGCGCTGACCGATTCTTTCCAAGACAATTTACTGGCGCCGCCGGTTTATACAAGGCCGGCCGAATACAAAGGCCTTCAAGTGCCCGACATACTTTTGGGCGGCAACACACCTAAGATTGAATCTTGGCGCGAACAAAAGGCCCTTGAAAACACCCGGAAAAAACGGCCAGACCTTCTTAAAGACTGAACAAAAAATTGTTGAAAGCCTCTTGCAGATTGTAAATAAAGCACTACTTTTGCAATCGCAAAATCAACCGCTGACGAAAATCGTGGATGTTGGTTTTGATTGAACCATAAACCATTTGACATGGAATCGCTAATTAAGTTTGTAGAAGACGAGTTTGTTCCTAAAAAAGATTTTCCTGATTTTTCGGCAGGTGATACCATTACCGTTTATTACGAAATCAAGGAAGGTGAAAAGACCCGTACCCAGTTCTTCAAAGGGGTGGTCATTCAACGTAGGGGCAGCGGTGCCACCGAGACCTTTACCATACGCAAGATGTCCGGTACGGTAGGTGTTGAACGTATTTTCCCCATCAACATGCCCGCACTTCAAAAAATAGAAGTGAACAAAAAGGGTAAAGTTAGAAGGGCACGTATCTTCTACTTCAGGGGCTTGACCGGTAAAAAGGCCCGAATCAAAGAGATTAGAAAATAGTCACGACCCATAAGAAAAAAGGCGCTCAAAAGAGCGCCTTTTTTTATGAACAATTGTTAATAACCTTGGTTCATATCTTGTTGATTTTAAATTACTTGCAAAATTTGCAAAAGATAGATTTTATACTACCTTTATCGAACGATGAATGAAAAACAGTTTTCTGTAGTTCACCATCTAGTAAAGTTGACGTTCTTTATGATACTGTTTCGAATCTTTTGTTGGTAGCACTACTAATCAAAAGAAACTTCACAGAGGGTATGTTTCGGCACACCCAAAGTGGCCCTTAAAGATTTGTTTTCGGGTAAGAGAGCAATTTTTTATCCTAACAAATTGAAAAGGAGAAGCAGTATTGAGAAACACAGGCTGTTGTTTAATTGAATGATTAAGTACAAAATGTGTTTCGAGACGTTGGGAAGTTTGTCAGCGTTGGTCCTAGACCTAGAAGTTTGTGGCAACACAGACAGAGTTGAAAACTTTTCTGAAAGCCATACCAATGTGCAAACATAGGTATGGCTTTTGTTTTTGTGTTTGTGTATATTTGCACCGCTCAAATATCACCGAATGTCAAAAATTCTTTATACCAAGACCGACGAAGCACCAGCACTCGCAACACAATCGTTACTACCCATTATCAAATCGTTTCTCAAACCGGCCCATATTGCCATTGAGACCAAAGATATTTCACTTGCTGGACGTATAATTTCGGCTTTCCCTGAATATTTGAACAAAGAACAACAAATGACCGATGACTTGGCCCTGTTGGGTGCCATCGCCAAAACACCTGAAGCCAACATCATCAAATTACCCAATATCAGCGCTTCCATTCCCCAAATGAAAGAAGCCATAGAAGAGTTACAGGCCAAGGGGTATGCACTACCTGATTATCCTGATGAGCCCAAGAGCGAAAAAGAAAAAGAGATAAAATCCCGTTACGACAAAATAAAGGGAAGTGCGGTCAATCCTGTGCTTCGCGAAGGCAACTCCGATAGAAGGGCACCCAAGGCGGTTAAAAACTATGCCAAAAAACATCCTCACAAAATGGGCGAATGGTCCTCAGGTTCCAAAACCCATGTAGCCACCATGTCGAGCGGGGATTTCAGAAACAACGAGAAATCTCTTACGGTACCTGCAAAAACCGAAGTTGACATCGAGTTCATCGATAGCAAGGGCAACAAAACCCTTTTGAAAAAAGGGATTCCTCTTTTAGAGAATGAAATTATCGATGCGACCGTAATGCGCAAAGAAGCTTTGGTCAATTTCTTGAGAGAGCAAATAGCCGATGCCAAAGAGGAGGGTGTGCTTTTTTCAGTTCATCTAAAAGCAACAATGATGAAAGTCTCTGACCCAATTATCTTCGGACATGTGGTAAAGGCTTATTTTAAAGATGTCTTCGACTCCTATGGTAATATCTTCGATCAATTGGGCATCAACGCAAATAACGGCCTTGAAAGTCTTTTTCATAAACTTGAGGGTCTGGATACGGAAAAAAGAACAGAAATCGAAGAGGCCATCGCAAAGACACTTCATGAAAACGCACCGCTGGCAATGGTTAATTCCGACAAAGGTATTACCAACCTACATGTTCCAAGTGATGTTATCATTGATGCCTCGATGCCTGCCATGATTCGTAACTCTGGAAAAATGTGGAACGCAGCCGGTAAGCTTCAAGATACCAAGGCTGTGATCCCAGACAGTAGCTACTCCGGTATTTATCAAGCTACCATTGATTTTTGCAAAGAACATGGAGCATTTGATCCACGAACGATGGGTACCGTGCCAAATGTAGGTCTTATGGCCCAAAAGGCCGAGGAGTACGGTTCTCACGACAAAACGTTTGAAATAGCACAAAAAGGCACTGTTCAAGTGGTCGATACGGCAACTGGCAAAGTGCTTTTGAATCATGAGGTCGAAGAAGGCGATATTTGGCGCATGTGCCAGGTAAAGGATGCTCCGGTACAAGATTGGGTCAAATTGGCCGTGTCACGGGCCAAAGCCACACAAACACCTGCTGTTTTTTGGTTGGACGAAAATCGTGCCCATGACGCCGAACTCATCAAAAAAGTCCGTAGATACTTAAAAGACCACTATACTGAAGGGTTGGACATTCAAATCATGTCACCTGTGGATGCCACCTATTTTACATTGAAAAGATTAAAGGAGGGTAAAGATACTATTTCTGTTTCCGGCAATGTACTACGCGATTATCTGACCGACCTCTTCCCTATTCTTGAGGTGGGCACCAGTGCGAAAATGTTGTCAATTGTTCCATTGATGAATGGTGGCGGACTGTTCGAGACCGGGGCAGGTGGCTCGGCACCCAAACACGTTGAGCAATTTTTGGAAGAGGGCCATTTACGATGGGACTCCCTTGGGGAGTTTTTGGCGCTTGCTGTTTCACTGGAGCATTACGGCGAAAAAAACAGCAACCAAAAAGCTAAGGTCTTGGCCAATACCCTAGACAAGGCGACCGAAACGTTTTTGGAGAACGACAAGTCGCCCTCGAGAAAAGTCAACGAGCTCGATACCCGGGGAAGCCATTTCTATCTTGCACTCTATTGGGCCCAAGAACTTGCCGCGCAAGATGAAGATACCGATCTTAAAAATTTGTTCGGAGAGATTTCAGCAGCACTCTCAAAGAATGAAGACGCCATTAACAGAGAGTTGTTGGGCGCCCAAGGGCATCCGGTTGATATTGGTGGGTACTACCTCCCAGAGCCCGGTAAGCTGGCAGCGGCCATGCGACCAAGTGAAACCCTTAACACCATTTTGGGTAGTCTTTAAGAAAGGGACTCCATAAGAAACCTAAAGCCTTTCATTTGTTAAATATATATGAAAGGCTTTTTCTATTTGGGCATTCTCAATACATTTAAAGAAACCAAACTTTATGCCCTTTGCCGATCGGTACACTGTTATTCTTTCGCTATGCTCAGTCTTCTTTTTCACTATTTGTTTCGGTCAACAGAAATACACCCTAAGCGGCACGGTCTACGAAGCCGCCAGCAACGAAACCCTGATTGGGGTCACCATTTCCATACCAGAACTGCGAACGGGCACCACCACCAATGAATATGGTTTTTATTCCATTACCCTGCCCGAAGGTGAATATGAGGTTGTGGTCAGTTATCTGGGGTATCAAAGTATTCGACAGGCGATTTCGCTGAACACCGACAGAAAGAGGAACTTCAATTTGATTGAAGAGCCCGAAGAACTTGAAGAAGTAGTGGTTACAGACAAGGCCAATCGCACCGAAATAAAAAAGCCGCAAATGAGTGTGAACACGCTTCCAGTGGCCACCATCAAGCAGATACCGGTGGTATTGGGCGAGGCCGATGTTATCAAATCACTTATTTTATTACCAGGGGTGACCAACGCCGGCGAGGCTTCCTCTGGGTTCAACGTGCGTGGTGGCGCCGCTGACCAAAACCTGATTTTGCTCGACGAGGCAACCATCTTCAACTCCTCCCACCTATTCGGTTTCTTTTCGGTCTTCAATCCAGATGCGATTAAGGATATCAAACTGTTCAAAGGGGGCATCCCGGCAAGATACGGCGGTCGTGTTTCCTCTGTTTTGGAGATTTTTCAAAAAGAGGGAAACAGTAAAGAGCTGAAGGTCAGTGGCGGAATCGGGGCGGTGGCGAGCAGATTGTTGATAGAAGGACCGGTTATCAAAGACAGAACAGCATTTTTGGCAGGTGGTCGGGCTTCGTACGCCCATCTGTTCTTACCACTTTTCGATATTGAAAACAAGGCATACTTCTACGACCTGAACACCAAAATAAACCACCGGATCAACGAAAGAAACAACATTTATCTTTCAGGATATTTCGGACGGGACCTGTTCAGTATCGGCGACCGATTTGTAAATACCTATGGCAATGCCGTGGGCAATTTTCGATGGAACCATTTGTTCTCAGACAAATTGTTCTCGAACCTCTCGCTCATATATTCTGATTATTTCTATGGCCTAGAGTTGGATTTTGTTGGATTTGAATGGGATTCGGGCATTCAAAACTTCAACGTCAAATACGATTTAAAACATTATATCAGTGATAAGCTGCAAATCAATTACGGGCTGAACAATATCTACTACGTTTTTAATCCAGGTAAAATCAAACCCAACCGGCCGAGCTCGGGCATTGTCGAAGATCAACTGACCAAAAAATATGCCAACGAAAACGCTGTCTATGTGGGTGTTGAACAAGAAATCACCGATGAACTGCGAATCAATTATGGTTTTCGGGCAAGCCAGTTCAACAGGTTGGGGCAAGATGAATTCTTTGTCTATGAAAATGGCAATCCTGTCATTTTTGACCCTTTTACCTTGACCTACCAAGAGGCCACCCCGATCGACACCATTAATCCTGGCAGGGGAGGTACCCTAAAAAAGTTCTTTAATTTAGAACCGCGGGTTTCGGCCTCGTATGTTTTTAACGAAAATGCCTCGATCAAAGCAAGTTACACCCGGTTGGCCCAATACCTTCATTTGCTCTCGAATACAAGCTCCCCTACCCCGCTGGATGTATGGACCCCCAGTGGTCCCTTTGTAGAACCCCAACTTTTGGACCAGTACGCACTCGGTTTTTTCAAGAACCTGAAAGAAGGCGACTATTCATTGGAAATTGAAACCTTTTACAAAGACATACAGAACCGTATCGATTATATAGATGGCGCAAACCTCATTGCCAACAACGCCATTGAGCGTGTTATTTTGAACGGCGAGGCAAGGGCCTACGGCCTTGAGCTATTGGTTCGTAAAAATGAGGGCAGTCTGACCGGCTGGTTGGCCTACACCCTGTCAAGGTCGGAACAGCGCACGCCTGGCCGTATACCTGCTGTTGACAATGGCCGCTCGAATCTAGAGACCGGCATCAACAATGGGGAATGGTACAGCACCCCTTACGACAAAACACATGATCTGGCCCTTTATGGAAATTTCAAGTTGAACGAAAAATGGAGCTTCAATTCAAACTTTATCTATCAGACCGGCCAACCTACCAATTTTCCGGTCGGTCAGTTCGAGTTTGAAGAATTGGTGGTACCGGTGTATGGTCTTAGAAACCAACAGCGATTGCCCGATTACCATCGGTTGGACATCGGTGCGACCCTGACCCCAAAAAAGAACAAAAACCGTAATTGGCAGGCCGAGTGGGTCTTTAGTATCTATAATGTGTACAACCGAATGAATGCGGCTTCCATTAATTTCAGACAAAATCAAGATACGGGAAGAAACGAGGCCATACGGACCTCTATTTTTGGCATCGTGCCGGCCATTACCTATAATTTCAAGTTTTAAGAAATGAGACTGTTTTTGGTATTTATTTTAGTGTTTGTCACATTTGTTTCGTGTGAAGAGGTGGTTGATGTCGATTTGCAGCCCGAAGAGCCACGGTTGATCATAAATGGACTTGTGCGGGTAGATAAGAGCCAAGAGTTTATCGATGTACGGATAAAGGTAACCGAGAGCAGTAATTTTTTTGATGAAAATCCCGTGACACAATTAGAGAGCGCATCCATTATTTACGGTAAAACAAATCCCGATATTCCAGAACAATTAGACAGTATTGCGGTATCGGTTTTAGAAGAAGAGGCCCTGGGAACGGGAATATATATACCAAGCTACATACCCGGCACCGATACTGACGACCGCATACGAACCTCCAGTGCAACCCCAAACACGGGTTTTATACTGGTGGTGGAGCATAAGGGCAGGCGCTACGCGGCCAGAACACCCTACTCACCCACGGTGCCCATAGACAATCTACAAATAGGAGACGATACACTCTTTGATGAAGATGAAACGGAGGTCAAGGTAACCATAACCGATGTTGAAGACAGGGATGATTATTATGTGTTCGATTTTGGCTTTGGAAACTTTTTAGCTGTGGAAGACCAGTTCTTTGACGGGCAGCAGTTTGAATTCTCTTATTTCTACGACCAGGAGTTTGCACCGGGAACGGAGTTGGAAATCTCGGTTTTAGGGGCAGACCGGGAGTTTTACAACTACATGGACCTTCTGATCGAACAGACCGAAGACACCGGTGGGGTCTTTCAAACACCTGCGGCCATCATCAGGGGGAATGTCTTTGATGTTACGGGCCTTGACAATATAACCGTATTCGACAATGTCAATCGCCCAGATGGATTCGGATTGGGATATTTTGCCGTGGTACAGGAATTCAAGCAGACCATTACCGTAGAATGATCATCACCCACCCATAATCAGATAGAGCACGATAATAAGCGCAATGCCCACCAAGCCCTGAAAAAGGGTGGCCAAACTATGGCCCTTAAGAGCGTTTTTTAGGTCTAAATCTGAAAATTGCGACACCACCCAGAAGTAACTATCGTTGATGTGTGAAACAGTCATGGCACCTGCACCTATGGCCAAAACGCCAAGGGCTTTTTCAGCCACCGATACCAACCCAAAAGTAGAGAGCAAAGGTGCCGCAATGGCGGCAGTGGTGATAATCGATACGGTCGATGAGCCTTGGGCGGTTTTTAGTGCCGCGGCAATACCAAAACAAATCAAAAGTCCGCCGACCCCAGAGGTAGTGCTCAAATCTAAAATAGCGGCAAAGTCGACCGTTCTCAGAATAGCTCCGAAAGCCCCACCTGCCCCTGTTATGAGCACGATAAGCCCTGCTTGTTTCAATGCTTCCACAATCCATTCATTTCGTTCTTTGGATGGATGTTTTCTACCCAAAGAAAAGGCCAAGAAAACCCCGAAGAGCAATGCTACGATCGGGTTGCCTACAAAATCGGTGAATTGGAACAGAATTCCCTCCCCAACTGGTTTGGTAGGATAATTGGCCACAGACTTTAGCGCAATCAAGACCAATGGCACCAATAAGGGCAAAAATGCCTGTAAGGCCGTAGGTCTGGCAGTAGCCTCTTCAATCGTCAGTATCTTATCATCCCCCGGGTTGGTGGTCTTGATATACCCCGAAACAAAACGCGCCCAAAAATAACCTGTCAAACTTACGGGAATAGCCACCAAGAGGCCCAAAATCAATACAGTGCCCAAATCAGCCTCTAAAATTGCTGCGGCCGCCAGCGGTCCGGGAGTCGGAGGCACAAATACATGGGCCGCATACAGGCCACTCGCCAATGCGATGGCAAAAAACAGCACGGGCAAGCCCGATTTTTTGCTCAATGTCTTGTTGAGTGACGAAAGGATGATAAATCCAGAATCACAGAACACAGGAATCGATACCACGAAACCAGCCAAATTAATGGCTAGGGGCGAACGCTTGAGCCCTACCCATTTTAAGATGGTATCGGTAAGCACCTTTGTACTGCCTGTCTTTTCCAAAAAAATACCGATTACACTGCCAAAGGCAATGACCAACCCGATACCGGACAAAGTTTTTCCAAAACCCTCCCCTATTTGCACCATCATCTGTTGGGGCGTCAAACCCAATAAGAAGCCTGAGATTAGGGCCGCCAAGATTAGCGAAAACACAGGGTTCAACTTAAACTTCACCGTGGCGATGATAATGAACAACACAACCAATAGTATGGTCAACAACTCCATTTACGTACTGTTTTAAAATAGTTTTTGACGGCCTTCTGCAACAGCATGGCCGCATGCTGCATATTGTAGTCCAAAGGTTTTTCGCGGTCAGCGATTTCGATGGTGGCCCGTAGGCCCAATGTCCTAGCTTCTTTGGCCGAAAGCTCTTTAATGCCACAAAAGGCAATCACAGGAAGGCCGTATTTTTGCCCCAATCGCACTACGCCACTGATCAACTTGCCCTGCAGGGTTTGGTTGTCAATGGCACCCTCTCCGGTAATGATGGCATCAATATGCCCTGCATCCAATAACCCGTTGACTTTTGAAAGGTCCAATAGAAAATCAATTCCCGAAATAAAATCAGCATTGAAAAATGTCATAAGTCCGTAGCCCGTTCCCCCGGCCGATCCAGCGCCGGGAATATTCGCATTCTGTACACCCAAATCGCTGGCCACTACCCTGTCAAGCTTTCGAAGACCAGCATCAAGGCGTTCAACATCGTGGGCATTTGCGCCTTTTTGGGCTGCATAGACATGGGCAGCACCTTGAATACCATACAATGGGTTATTTACATCGTTGATGGCAAAAAACGAAACACCATCCAGCTTGCCCTCTTTTTTTATGGAAGCTATTCTATCCAGATGCTTCCCAATGGTTTTCAGGTCATTGCCGTTCGTATCAAGGAAACGGTAACCAAGTGCCTTGGCAATACCTGTACCACCATCATTGGTGGCACTGCCACCGATGCCCAAAAAAACCCGTTTGGCACCCAGTTCCAATGCTTTCTTTATTTGCAGTCCCGTACCGTAGGTCGATGTTTGCAGCGGATTTCTTTCTTTTTCTTTCAACAGTACCAGCCCAGAAGCCCTGGCCAATTCGATATAGGCCGTCGAGGTTTTCGTATCATATCCGAAGGGAGCCTTCATGGGCCTCCCGATGGGGTCCACGGTGTCTGTCCAAATCGTTTGCAAATCAATATATCTTGCCACGGCATCCAAAAATCCGTCCCCCCCGTCGGAAGCAAGTATACTAGTGATGTTGGCGTCTGGAAGCACACTTTTTATGCCAACAGAAATATTTTCGATTACTTCTTCGGCATTGAGCGAACCTTTGAATTTATCTGGAATGACCAAAAAACGTTTCATACCGTGCGACACCAAAATCTTATGAGGGTGGCTAAATATAAAGTATTCTTGCTACTTTCGTAGTTGTATGAGAACGGATAAGGCCTTACTGGTAAAGGGAATCAAATATCTGGCCATTACAGCATTGACCATGTTCTTAGCACCTGTGGTCATTTACCAAGCTTTCAAAAACCAAGACCACCCATGGTATGTGCCGGTACTGGTCATCGGATTGATTTTGGCAGTTGTGGCGATTGCCCTAGGTTTTTATGGCATCAAACTAATGGTCGATTCC
>MDTD01174460.1_pt1 | contig 10155 bp, 10 predicted proteins | sample 811221 | NCBI WGS metagenome assembly MDTD01 (sample SAMN05326646, study PRJNA326480) | marine metagenome | isolation source: seawater | place: Pacific Ocean: South West | collected 2011
AAAAAAGGAAAAGCTAGATCAAAACAATTTGGAAGAGTTGAAATTCCACAAGAGGCATTTATTGGAGTTTTAAAAATTCAAAAAGAGTAAAAATAATTTTTTATGAAAGATTATAGTATTGTAATACCAACTTTTTATCCAGGGGATATAATTAAGAAATGTATAAATTCTCTACCAGGAAATAAAGAAATATTAATTATTGATAATGGTAATGATAAAAAATTATTAAAAAATTTGAGTGATTTTAACAAAAATATTTCTTACTATAATATTGGAGATGTGGGAATTTCAAAATCATTAAATTTTGCAATTTCAAAAAGTACTAAAGATTATATATTTATAACTCAACCAGATGTAATTATTTTTCCTGATACTATTGATAGTTTGATTAAAGCAACTGAAAAATACGAAAATATTGGTATTGCGAGTCCTCTCAACTACGATCAAGAAAAATATAGCCAGTTTGATCACTATGATTTGAAGATTTCAAAAGATGGAAGAGTTTTAGATAATAAATATAAATTCTCTCTATTTAAACCAGATGGTGATATTTGTGTTGAGGCTGTAAATTCTACAGCACTTTTAATAAATAAAAATATTATTGAAAAAATAGGTAAGTGGGATGAAAATATTTATACTTATTTAGAAGATATAGATATTTGCTTGAGACTCAGATTAGCAGGATACCAAATAATTAAAGTAGCTAGTGCTAGAGTTCATCATTCTGGTTTTGCATCACACGAAGAAAAAAATCATAAAAAACACGATTTGTTAAGAAATTGGCATTTTTGCTGGTCATCTATTTATTTTAAACAAAAGCATGCAACTAAAACAAATTTTTTAAGATTTTTTATAAAAATTTTTACTAAAAGTTTTTTTAAATGTTTAATTAATATTATTTTATTAAACAAAAAAAAATTCGATATTAATTTTGTAAAATTAAAAGCTTGTATTTCATTTTTATTTCTTAAAAAATCAAATTATAGAAAAATTATTTCAAATTAATAATGAAAACAAACTTTTTTTCTTTAATAGCTAAAAACATCAGATCGCCGATAAGATTTATTAAAAATTTTCTCTTATCTATTTATAATTATTATTCAATCCCAAAAAAAATTTCTACAGAAATTAATTTAGATTTAATGGTAATTTCTACCGGAGGAGTAGCTACAACTAGCTTGATTAATTATTTAAAGTTATACAAAAAAGTAAATGACGAAAATGATAAAGATGGATACAAACATCTAAGTAGGTTTCCATTTGTAGATAATAATAAATTAAAAATTATATATATTTATGGTGAATATGAAAAAATTTATAATAGTTTAAAAAGAAGAAATATTTTTCAAGAGCAGATGGTTAAATTAGGGTGTCCATTTTGTTATTTATTAAGAGGAAGATTAGAAAGATTTTTTTTCAAAATATGTATAGATAAGCAAATTAAGAGTTTTAAAGATAAAGATAATGTTTTTGTATTAGAATTTGATGAAATATGGGAAAAAAAAGAGCAACTAAAAAAATTTTTAGAAATTGAAAATAATAATTTTATTGAAAACTTTCCACTAAAAATATAGTAAAATTAACAATCTGTAATTTTAAAAAATAAAATTTTAATTTAGACAAATTTTTAATTATTACATAATTAATCTTTAATTAAATTTTAAAATAATCTGTAATTTTTTTGGATGAATTGATCGCATTTTCTGAATAAAAAATCTTTTTTTGATCTATTTGTCTTATTTCATTATTTTTAACTTTATTAAAAAAAATACTAAAATCGCTTGTATTTTTAATTTTATAATAATTTAGATTATTTAGTAAATTCAGTTCCTCAATAAAACCTCTATTAAAAGTTTTTATAGAATTTGTTGTTATACCTAATGGTTTTTTTTTGAGAATATAATCAATGATAACAGAGGAAATATCAGAAATTAAACCATCTGAAACAGAAATTAATTCATGTAAATCTAAATTCATTCTAACAAGATTGATATTATTTAAAAAGGTAACATTAGAATACTTTTTTGATATTTTTAAACTATCAAGAGGATGAGTTTTAATTATAATTAGAATTTTATACTTTTTTGCTGTGATATTTAATTTGTCCAAAAAATTTAAAGGCCATTCCATCAAAAAATTTTCTTTTGTAGAATCTTTTATTTTTGTAAATGAGTCTGTTTTTCGAAAGGTTGGCAACCATAAAACTAATTTTAAATTTTGTTTATTAAAAAATTTTTTATTGTTTTTTAATAAAATATCATTTCTAGGGAGTCCAAATGGAAGTATAGATTTTTTATGAATACCAAACGCTTTAGATAATATATCTGAATATAGTGGAGATGTTGAGATAGCAAAATCTCCATAATAATAAAGTAATTTCTTATGTCTATAAACTCCTATTTTCTTAATAGGCATGCCATGCCAAAGGTTTACTTGAATTGGACCTAAATTTTTTTGTGAAAAAAAATAAGGTATGTGAGTAAAAAAAACAATACGTGACGAGAGAAAGTGATAAATACCTTTCAAGCTTTTTTTTTTAACAAATAATAATTTATTATTTTTATTTTTTTTTTTTAATATATTGAATTTAGTTTTAGATAAATCTTTATCAATCAACCAAACTAAAATTAAGTTTTCTTTGTTATTGTTAATATAATTAAATAAATACCAACAATTATCAGATAAATCTGGAAAACTTATAAACGAGATTTTTTTATGATTTTTCTTGATAAAATTAAATCTCAAAACAAAAGTTATTGTTTTTTTGATAAGATTAAAAAATTTTTGTTTTAACATTTTAGAAAACAATTAATATCAAATTGTTTAGTTATTATTTAGCACTATATTTTTTTTTTTCTCAATTTATTTAAAATAGAATTCAATTTTGATGATGAAGTATTTTTTGTATAAGGAAAGTAAATGATTTTAACTCTATATTCTTTGAATTCTTTTTCAAATTCTTTCCATTTTTTTGTATTGTACCAATCATCACCAACAAACATCACATCAAACTTATATTTTTTATAAGCCTCAAGCTTGTTCATATTATTTTGAGGGACAGCAAGATCTACATATTTACAAGCTGATACAATTTTTAATCTTTCCTGAAAAGGTATTACAGATCTTTTAAATTTATACTTTACTAATTTATCTGACGAAACTCCTACAATTAATTTATCACACATGGATTTACTTTTTCTCAAAATTTCGACATGACCTATATGAAATAAATCAAAGACACCTGTTGTATAACCAATAATTTTTTTTTTCATTTTAAATAATTATCTTTAAATGTTTTTAATACAAGATTTTGAAAAATTGAATAGTTATGGAATTTTCCAAGTTCATTATTAGTTGCAGCTGAAAATCCAATTTTTTTGGCATCTAAAACAAAATCTAAATTAATATTTTTAATATATTTTCTTAATGGTATTTTTGAAAAATGCTTATTTATTTTTATTTTGGGGTTTTGACGATATAGATATTCAATAATATTTTTTGATACAAACGGAACTCTAGCCTCTTTCGAGGCTGCCATAGAGGCAAAATCCATTCTTCTAAGAAGTATTGGAAGATGAAAATCATAAAAAAAATCCTCTACAAAATTAATTACTTTTTTTTTCTTACTTAATTTTTCTATATATTTTAAAAATCTTTTTGTTGGTTTAACAGAACTAGAGTAACTATAAAGTTCAATAAATTTATTTAAATTTATTTTTTTTTGATTAATTGCCCATCTAAAAATATTATCATAACCAAAAAATATTTCATCTGCACCCTCGCCTGTTAAAACAATTTTATTTTTATTATTCATTTTTTTACAAACCAAATAAATTAATCCTTCATTTGGAACAGATAGTGGTTCTTTTTTTAATTTTGTTAAATACTTCCAAGTTGATTTTAATTTTTCATTTTTAACACTTATTAAAGAAATCTTTTTATTTAATTTTTTTGAAATTTTACTCGCAGCTGAAAACTCATTATTTTTTTCTAACCCAACTGAATAGCACCTTGTTACTTTTGATGAATTTTTTAAAATTATAGAGCTATCTATACCTCCACTCAGTAAAGATGTACATCTCACATCTCCCATCTGATGACTAAATACAGAATTTTCAATTAAACTTCTAATTTTTTTTAAATTTATTTTATTATTTTTTTTCTTAAGCTTATAATATGAAATATTTTGTTTTGAATTACTCGTTCTGTAACATGATTTAGGAAACTGTTGAAGTTTTTTGAAAAAAGTAAAATTTGGAGTTGGTGATCTTAGCAATTTCCATTCTTTAATAGACACATAATCTATTTTAAGATTAAGTAATTTTGCAATACTTCCAGCCTCCGAGCCAATAACAGTTTTAAATTTATCTTGATAAATATAAAGTGGTTTAATACCAAATCTATCTCTAGCACAAAACCATTTTAATTTTTTTTTGTCATAAATGACAAAGGAGAACATACCATCTAAGTCATTTAAAATTTTTTTACCCTTTAATATATAACCTCTTAAAACTACTTCAGTATCTGATGTAGTCTTTAATTTAAGTTTATATTTTTTTTTTATTTCTTTATAGTTATATATCTCTCCATTAAAAATTAGTATGAATCTACCATCGCTAGATACCATTGGCTGATTTGATCTTGGTTTTTTATCTAAAATAGATAGTCGATTATGTCCTAATATAGTTTTATTGTTATTAAAGGATTTAAATGAGGTATTATCTGGACCTCTCCATTTTTGAGATCTTAAAACATTTAAGAAGTTAGATTTAGATATACTATTTTTTTTTTGACTTACAAATAGAATTCCACACATTTAAAAAGTAGTATTAGGTTATTATTAATTTACTATCAATTATAAATCATACAAATATATTTAGATATTAATAATAATTAGAGTAATTATATATTAAAAGGAGAGGTGGCCGAGTGGTTGAAGGCGCACGCTTGGAAAGCGTGTAAAGGGGAAACTCTTTCATGGGTTCGAATCCCATTCTCTCCGCCATAAAATAAATATAGAAAAAACTGAATTGCTGCCTCAAAAATGATAATATGTTGAGAGATGAAAACTATAAAAATTAAATATTTTGCTTTACTAGTCTTAGTTTTCTTAATTTCAGCAAATCTTGCCTGGTTAAATCCTTCAGGAAATGATCCAAATAACCCAAGACTTTATAAAACTCATGATAAAATTCCTTTATTTTGGCAATATAACCTTGATTCTGGTATTGAAATTTTAACAGCTGCATATTTTCCTAAAATATTTGAGTTTGATACAACAAGAATTGATCGACCAACTTATCCAGCTATTGCAAATTCATTTGGAAAATTAACAAGTTTTGTTTTAAAGCCTTTTATAAAGTTAAATAATTTAGAAAGAGCAGGTATAGGTTATATAATTCTTAAAATATTAGTTTACCTTTTGAGTCTTATTTTATTAAAAAAATTTCTTAATCAATTCTTTGAAGAAAAAGTAACTTTTCTGGCAATATTTTTAATTTATGTAAATTACCATTCAATATTTTACTTTACAACTTTTCATACCACTGAACTACAATTTATAACTCCTATTTTCATTTTAGTAATGTTCTATAATTTATTTCAAAAGTATTCGGTAGATAAAAATATTTTATTTTCATTTTTAGTTGGAATTTTGATGTTAGCAAAACCAAATTATGCAGCTTATTTATCAATAATTATTTTTTTATTATACAAAAAAAAATTTTTGGAAATTTTCATAAGTTTACTATCTCATATTACACCAATCATTTTATATTTATTATTTGTTAAATATTCAAATTATGAATTTAATATTATTATAGCAACTGAATATGATCAAGGAGTTTGGTTATATGAAGATTTAAAGGAATATAATTTTTTAAATATATTCAGTATATTTTTTGTATCATTAGGAAAATTTTTTTTAAGGCTATTTTCTGGATATGACTTATTAATTATTTTTTCAATTATAGGATTTACATATAAATATTTTAAAAAAGAAGTTAAAAAGGATTATGTAATTTTTATACTAATATTTATTTTTTGTACATTTTTTCAAATTTTTTCAGCTCAAAGATTTACTGAATATATGGTATATGATATTTCATTTATAATCTATACATTTTCAGCATATGGTATTTATGAAATAATTAGCAAATTAAAAAATAATAAGTTAAGAAAATATTCAATCCCGCTTATTATGATTTTATATTTAGTATTAAATGTAACAAAGTTTGTTCACTTACCCTGGGTACATCCATATAATCATGTACATAAAAAAGCAGAGGTGTTAAACGAAAAATTATCTAAGTTAGATGATATAATCATTCAGGATTAAATTAAAATGAACGATATTAGTATTATTATTTTAATTGATAGAAAAAAAAGATTTAAAGGTGGTAGCTTTAAGATAAGATAAAAAGTTGTTTATAACTCTGGTTTAGATGGAAAGGAATTTAATTTAAAATTACTTATGAAAGTAGTTATATTAGCGGGTGGCCTTGGTACACGACTTGCAGAAGAAACATATAAAATTCCAAAACCTATGGTTAAGATTGGAAATAAGCCAATTATTAAGCATATAATAAACTCATATCTCAGATATGGATTTAAAGAAGTTATTATTTGTTCAGGTTACAAGAAAGGAATAATAAAAAATTATTTTAAAAATCAAAAAAACATAAAAGTAGTTGATACGGGATTAAAATCTCAATCTGGTTATAGAATAAAACTTATAAAAGAATATTTGAATAACGATGATAATTTTTTTATGACATACGGTGATGGTGTTTCAAACATAAATATAAAAAAACTTTTAAAGTTTCACTTAAAACATAGAAGAATTGCTACTTTAAGTGCTGTTAGACCTTTGCCAAGGTTTGGGCATTTAACCATAAAAAATAAAAAAATAACTAAATTTAAAGAAAAAGATAAAATTTCAGAGGGTTGGATTAATGGCGGTTTTTTTGTACTAAATAAAAATGTATTTAATTATATTAGTAACAAATCTAGTTGTATTTTTGAAAGAGAACCATTAGAAAGACTCGCGAAAAATAATCAACTTATGGCTTATCAGCATGAAGGTTTCTGGCACCCCATGGATACTCTAAGAGACAAAAATTTTTTAAGCGATTTAATCAAAAAAAGAAAGGCCCCTTGGCTATGATTAATAGTATTCCTTACGGCAAATGTGTTTATGACAATGAAGAAATTAAAAGCGTTCTAGATTGTTTGAAAAAAGGAACGCAGATGGGAAAAGAAGTTAAAACTTTTGAAGCACAAGTTGCAAATCTTTTTGGAAAAAAATATGGTATAATGGTTAATTCTGGTACTTCCGCACTTACTTTGGCAGTCAAGGTATTAGATTTGCCCAAAAATTCTGAAGTAATAACTCCATGTTTAAATTTTGGAACTGCTATTTCATCAATAGTTTTTAATGATTTAAAACCAGTATTTGTTGATGTTAATAAGAAAACCTTACAAGTAAATATAGAGTTAATAGAAAAAAAAATAACTCAAAAAACTAAAGCATTGTTGATTCCAAACTTAATAGGAAACATCCCTGACTGGACTAAAATTTATAAAATTGCAAAAAAATATAATTTAAAAATTATCGAAGACTCTGCTGATACCCTTGGAGGAACAATTTATAATAAGCCAACAGGATTTTATAGTGATGCATCTATTACAAGTTTTTATGGGTCACATGTAATTAGTTGTGCCGGTAACGGTGGAATGTTAATGCTTAATTCTAAGAAAAAGTATGAGAAAGCAAAAGTTTTAAGAAGCTGGGGTAGATTGTCATCAACTGTTAAAGATTCTGAAAATATTAAAAATAGACTGAATATAAAAATTTCAGGTGTTGATTATGATAGAAAATTTGTATTTTCTGAGCTTGGATACAATTTTGAACCCTCAGAAATTGGAGCTGCTTTTGGAAATGTTCAATTTAAAAAATTCAAAAATTATAGCAAAATTAGAAATTTTAATTTCAATTATCATTCGAAATTTTTTAGCAAATTTCAGAAATTTTTTATCATTCCTGATGTTTTGCCCTCTGTCTCAACAAATTTTTTAGCATATCCTATTATTTTAAAAAAAAATAAATATTTTAATAGAAAAAAACTTCAAGTATTTCTTGAAAAATCAAAAATACAAACAAGACCAATTTTCAGTGGAAATTCATTAAGACACCCTGCATTTAAGTTTTTAAGAAATAAAAAAAATAATGTAAATTCATTTCCTGAAAGTGATTACGTAATGAAACACGGTTTATTAATTGGTTGTCATCAAGGACTTAAAAAAGCTTCGCTAGATAAAATTCATAACATTGTTAAAATTTTTTTAAAAAGGTTTAACTAGTTGAAAGCTTCAATTATTTGTTGTTACTATAACGAGATTAATTTACTCAAAAATAAGCTAAAATCATTTATAGACTATGTAAAAGAAAAAAATTTAGAAATAGAAATTATTATTATTGATAATAATTCAAATGATGGATCGTCTGAATTTTTAAAGAAAATATCCGAAGAACAAAATGATAATAATATTAAATTTATATTTAATGATAAAAATTTAGGTAAAGGTGGTTCAATTAAAAAAGCATGTTTAATTGCCTCTGGAAAAATAGCCTGCATTTTTGATATAGATGAGTATTCCTATGAAGACTTATTTAAAGGGATAAATTATTTTGAAAATAACGATATAGACTTGTTAATTGGATCAAGAATTCTTGAAAAAAAAATGTTTATTTATAAAAAAAATTTATATGGAGTTATTGCTTTAACAACTATAATTAATAAATTATATAACCTCAAGTTAACAGATTCAGCAGGAGCAACAAAATTATTCAGATTAGATTTATATAAAAAAACTAAAATTTTTACATCTGGTTTTAATTTTGAATTTGAATTAATCTGTAAATTCGCTAAGAAAAAATATACAATCAAGGAATATCATAATAATTACAATCCAAGAACTTATGCACAAGGAAAAAAGATTAATCCAATAAAAGATGGTACAAAAATATTATTAACTATTATAAGAAGCTACTTTATATGAAAAAAATACTTATTACAGGAGGATATGGAATTTTAGGCAGTTGTTTAGCAAATAGGTTGGATGATATTGGTCATGATGTTTATATTTTGGACAGATCAAAAAAAAACAGAAATACTTTAAATAAATTTATAAATAAATCTATAAAAAAACAAAAAGGTAACTTTAATGAACTGCAAAGTTTAATTAAAATTATTAAAAAAAAAAAATTTGATGTGATTTTTCATTTAGGAGCAATCACTCAAGTAATTGATGCCTACAAAAGTCCTTATGAGGCATACAAAACCAATATTTTGGGAACAATCAATATATTTGAAAGTGTTAGAATTTTAAAACCAAATACTAAAATTATTTTTAGTTCATCAGATAAAGCTTACGGAACAATGCAAAAACAAAACTACAAAGAAGATGATAGATTGCATGGTGAATTTCCTTATGATGTATCAAAATCATCATCAGATCTTATTGCACAGTCATATTCTAAAACTTATAATTTATCGGTAGCAATAATTAGATCAGGAAATATTTTTGGACCAGCTGATTTTAATCTTGATAGATTAATACCTGGAACAATTGTAAATGCTTTAAAAGGTAAACCTATAACATTAAGAACAAATGGTAAATTTAGAAGAGATTATATTTATGTCTCTGATGTTGCTGAGGCTTATGTAAAAATGATGAATTATATGTTTAAAGATAAAAAAAAATTATACATTTATAATCTTGGTTCCAAATATAATTTTAATGCTAATCAAGTTGTAGATATGATCTATAGAATAATGAGAGTAAATTTAAAAAGTGTAATAAGAAATAAATCAAGGATCGAAATAGAAGCACAAAAACTAAATTTTTCTAAGGCCAAAAAAGATCTAAAATGGAGTCCTAAGGTGAATTTTAAATTTGGTATATTAAAAACTTTAAAATGGTACAAAGATAATTTAAATATATTTAATTAATATTCTGCAAATTATAATTATTCTTTAATTAAGCCTTTATTCTCGGGCGTAATTTAACTTAAAAAAACTTGATATATAAAGATATTTAAGCATTTTTTTTAAAAAATGTTATAATTTTCTTTTTCCAAAATTTAAAAAAATG
>MDTD01192341.1_pt1 | contig 10154 bp, 11 predicted proteins | sample 811221 | NCBI WGS metagenome assembly MDTD01 (sample SAMN05326646, study PRJNA326480) | marine metagenome | isolation source: seawater | place: Pacific Ocean: South West | collected 2011
ATGGAGAATTTAAAACAGGTATTAAATTAAAATCAATAAATGCTTTTTTATAATTTATATCGTATCCATTCAATATATATATTTTTTTATTTTTAGGTAAAATTTTATTGAGAAAAATACCTTCTTCAACTGTTGCTACAAAAAAGGATCTATTTCCAACTTCCCATAGAGCATTTGCGACTTCATTTGAGCCTAATCCATATGCATTAGCCTTAATTACTGCCCCAGTTTCTGTATTTTTTTTTGACAATCCATCAAGATAAAGCCAATTTTTTTTTATATTTTTAAGATTTATCTCAATAGTTGGGTTCATTTGTTTTCATCAAATAAAAAAATAGAATATTATTGGGCCAAATTTCCAAAACTTGTATATTTACTTTGAAAAGATAATTCAACAGTCCCAATTGGTCCATGTCTTTGCTTACCAATTATTAATTCAGCCCTACCATGTAATCTACTCATATCTTCCTGCCATTTTAAGAAACTTTCAATATCCTGTTCATCTGGTTTTTCTCTTTCTTTGTAATATTCTTCTCGAAATATAAACATTACAACGTCTGAGTCTTGCTCAATGGAACCACTCTCTCTTAAATCCGACAACTGAGGTCTTTTATCCTCTCTTGCTTCTACTTGTCTAGATAGTTGCGACAGTGCAATTACTGGTATATTAAGTTCTTTTGCTATTGATTTAAGACCTTGAGTGATTTCAGAAATCTCATTCACTCTACTATCACGCGTGTTCGATGGCCTAATTAATTGTAAATAATCAACAAACAGAACATCTAAACCATACATTCTCTTTAGCCTTCTAGCTCTACCTGCTAAGGCTGATATGGTAAGGGCTGCAGTATCGTCAATGTAAAGCGGGCATTTATCAAGACTTTGAGCTGCTTCAATAAAATTTCTAAAATCTTCTTCAGAAAGGTCTCCTCTTCTAATTTTATCAGATGGTACTTTAGAATTTTCTGACAAAATTCTAGTTGCTAATTGTGAAGAAGACATTTCCAATGAAAAAAAACCAACAACTCCACCCCTTATGGTACTTTTTGTACCATCTTCATTTATTTTTTTTTCAAATGTATTGGCAATACTATATGCCATATTTGTAGCTAGGGAAGTTTTTCCCATTGATGGTCTTCCAGCTATAATAAGTAAATCAGAGGGGTGTAGCCCACCTAATTTTTTATCTAAATCAATTAAACCTGTTGATGTTCCAGATAAACCACCTTCCTGCTGATAAGCTTTGTTAGCGATATCTATCGCTTCTCTAGAAGCAGTTAATAAATGTTTGAATCCAGTCGTCTCGTTACCTTTTTCAGCTATATTATAAAGTTTAAGTTCAGCATTTGAAATTTGTTCTTCTGCACTTTCCTCCACGCTTATGATAGAAGCTTTTTCAGAGATTTCTTGTCCAAGTTTAATAAGATTTCTACGTAGTGCTAATTCACTTATTAAATTTGCATAGTCTGTTGAAGCGTATAAAGATATCGCAGATGCTGCAAGTTTAGCTAAATAAGCAACTCCACCTAATTCTTTCATTCCAGGGTCCTCTTGGAAAAAAGTTTTTATAGTTACAGGAGATGCCAAAGAATTACGAGATATTTTTTCAGCGCATATTTCGTATATTCTTTGATGAACTGGATCAAAAAAATGCTGAGGCTTTAAAATATGGTTAATCTTATCAAAAATTTCATTATTTACAAGAAGTGCTCCTAACAAGGCTTGCTCTGCATCAATATTTTGAGGAATTTCTAGGTTTTTTTCCACTAGACCACTGCTTTTATTTTGATCTAGTTTGCTTATATCTACCAAATCGTTCATTAACTCCTCCAGAAAAGGTGTTTTATTATACACTAAAATAAATAATCCACAGAATGTTAATTTAGTGGATAACTAAGGTTTTATATTAATTTTTTTGAACTTTGGAGATTTTTTGCTTTTTCTTGAGATGAATTAGTAGATGAAATTTTTGATGGTACCCTTTCTAGAGTTTATTTATTAGAATCGATTAAAATATCAGTTTCATCACTTTCTTCTTTTTGATTACCAATTTTTTCAGCCATGGCTTCATCTTCAAACATATTTTTAATCACGGTTTTTTCTTCATCATTTTCTGAAAAATCAGTATTATCTGGTTCTTTTCCTGTTTCTTGTAGTTTTGCTTCTTCAATACTTCTAGCTACATTAATGAAAATTTCAGAAAAAATGTCAGAGTGTAAATTTATATTGATTTTATATATGCCCAGTTCTTTAATTGGTTTATCAAGATTAATTTGATTTTTTGAAATTTCAACCCCATCAGCAGATATAACTTCATTAATATCCCTTGAAGATACAGAACCATATAATGCACCTGTATCTGAAGCAGATCTTATTAAAATAAATGATTTGCCATCTATTTTAGTTTTAACAGCCTCAGCTTCTTTTCTATTTTCCAAGTTTTTTGCTTCTAAAATAGATTTTTGTTCTTTAAAGAAATTAATGTTTTCTTTTGTAGCTCTTAAAGCTTTTTTAAGTGGAAGTAAAAAATTTCTAGCATATCCTGATCTTACATCAACAATATCACCCATTTGACCTAATTTATTAATTCGCTCTAGTAAAACTATTTTCATCATAAAACCTATTTCAATGCGAAAGGTAATAGAGCTAATACCCTAGCTCTTTTAATGGCAATGCTTAATTCTCTTTGTTTTGATGAAGATACAGCTGTAATTCTTGATGGGATTATTTTACCTCTCTCTGAAATATATCTTTGAAGTAATTTAATATCCTTATAATTTATTTCTGGGGAAGATGGGGAAGAAAAAGGGCAAGATTTTCTTCTTCTAAAAAAATTTTTGTTCATTAACATTTTCAAATACCAAAATTATTAATTTATTAACTGTTGAGATTCTAATTTATCAGTAGAGTCTGTGGAATACTCATCATTCTTTGTTTTTTGACGCATCATTATTGATGGACCTTCTTCATGCTTATCAACTTTGATTGTTAAAACTCTCATTATATCTTCATTAAGCTTCATAAGCCTTTCCATTTCTAGAGCAGCATTTGGAGGACTATTAGACTTAATCAAGGAATAATGTCCTTTTCTATTTTTATTTATTTTGTAAGCTAGGGTCTTCAAACCCCAATATTCATGTCCTACTACTACACCTCCGTTATCTGTTAAGATATCTGAATATTGCTTTATAAGTTCTTCAGCTTGTGTACTAGATAAGTCCTGCCTAGCAATAAATACATGCTCATAGAGAGCCATTATCTTTCTCCCATTATCTATTAATTGAATCAAAACAATTATGAATGTCCCTTATAAAGAAGAAGTCACAGATTGCAAGGACAATGATAAAAAATTATTAATAATTCATAGATAACAAATATTTATAAACTTTATAAAGTATTCATTTGAAAATGATAAGATCTTCAAGATATTAATAATTAAGGAATGTTGTTGAATAATCTAAATTAATATAATAACCATATTATCATTAAAGTAGAGGTGAAATTAATTGATATCATTAGTATTCCCAGGTCAAGGATCTCAATATATTGGTATGGGTAAAGACTTCTCCAATAATTTTCCTGTCGCAAATGAAGTATATAATGAAGTTGATGATGTGTTAGGTTTTTCTTTATCAAAATTAATATTTAATGGTCAAATCGAGGACTTGACCTTAACAGAAAATGCACAGCCAGCAATAATGGCTACATCAATTGCTATTTTGAAAACTTTAGAAAAAGAAGGTTTAAACATTAAAAAATCTAAATTTGTCGCTGGTCATTCTTTAGGTGAATATACTGCTTTATGTGCATCTGGCGCAATTAGTCTTGCAGATACTGCTCATATTTTAAAAATGAGGGGTATTTTTATGCAAGAAGCTGTATCAATTGGGGTGGGAGCAATGGCAGCTGTTTTAGGCCTTAATTTAGATAAAATAGAGTCACTATTAGCTGAAATTAATGATAAAGAAATATGTGAAATTGCCAATGATAATGAACCTAATCAAATAGTTTTATCAGGCCATAGAACTGCTATTGAAAAGGCATGTGTTAAAGCTAAATCGTTAGGAGCGAAGCGGGCTATTTTATTACCAGTTTCTGCACCATTTCACTGTTCACTAATGGCAAAAGCGCAGAAAAATATGATAAATTTAATCTCAGAGTTAAATATAGAAAAACCAATTGTACCCTTAATTTCAAATATAACTTCAATGCCAACACAAAAAGTAGAGGAAATAAGGAAGAATTTGATCAACCAAATTACTGGTCGTGTTAGATGGAGGGAAAGCATTTTGTATATGAAAAAATCTGGTATTCAAAAAGTATATGAAATTGGTCCAGGTCGAGTTTTATGCAACTTAATTAAAAGAATTGTAGATTCTGTAGAACAAGAAAATTTTTCAAAAGTTGAAGATTTGGTAAAATTAGGGAATTAATTAATGTTTGATTTTACTGGGAAAAAAATATTAATAACTGGAGCTTCCGGTGGCATAGGAAAAGAACTTTCAAAATCATTTGTAGAAAATGGAGCCGATGTAATCATAACAGGAACAAGTAGTAAAAAACTTGTTCCATTAAATGAAAATCTGAATTGTAAGTGTAAAATTTTCGAATGTAATTTATCTTCTGTTGATGAAACAAATAATCTAATAGAATATTTAAATGAATTTGGCGGAGTGGATATTTTGATAAATAATGCAGGTAAAACTGAAGATAACCTATTTTTGAGGATGACTGATAAACAATGGGAAGATGTTATGTTGATAAATCTCACCTCAGTCATGAGATTAACAAGAGGCGTAATTAGAGGAATGATGAAGAAAAGATGGGGGAGAGTAATTAATATTTCCTCAATTGTTGCTTTAACTGGTAATGCTGGCCAATCTAATTATGTAGCTGCAAAATCTGGGCTCATAGGTTTTTCTAAATCGCTTGCCTCTGAAGTTGCTTCAAGAGGAATAACAGTAAACTGTATTGCCCCAGGTTTTATAGAAACTAATATGACAGAAAAATTAAACGAAAACCAAAAAAACTTAATATTATCTAAAATTCCAATGAATCGCATTGGTCTTCCAATTGAAATTTGCTCATCTGCTGTTTTCTTAGCTTCGTCTTTTTCTAATTACATTACTGGGCAAACAATTCATGTAAATGGGGGAATGTATATGGGCTAAGCGATTTTTTATTTTGTAAAAAAAATAAAAATATATTGCTTATCATTTAACAGAAGTGTATAGCTCTCCCAATTGTTAATTATTTTATAAATAGTTAATATCAAATCTTTTGTAAATTAAAACAGGCGAGGTTGGTAGCATGAGTGATATAACAGATCGTGTAAAAAAAATTGTAGTAGAGCATTTGAATGTAGATGAAAATAAAGTTTCTGAAGAAGCATCATTTATTGATGACTTAGGTGCAGATAGTTTAGACACTGTTGAATTAGTTATGGCATTTGAAGAGGAATTTGATATTGAAATTCCTGACGATGCTGCGGAAACTATACAAACATTTGGAGACGCTGTTAAATTCATAAATGACAAAATGAGCTAAAATATTTTTTTTATGGAAAAAATAACTTTTTACGAAATATCGATTAGTTTTATTTCTTTTTTTTGTAATTTGTCTCTTGGGGAATAAATTGAGACGTGTTGTAGTAACAGGCCTTGGAATGGTTAGTCCTCTGTCAAGCTGTGTCAATGGCACGTGGGAATTTCTATTGAATGGTTTTTCTGCTGCTGACAAAATCACCCGTTTTGATACTAATGGCTATACAACAGATTATGCATGTGAAATTCAATTTGGAGATGGATCAGATAATACATTCTTTCCCGATAAATGGATGGATCCAAAAGATCAAAGGAAGGTAGACTTTTTTATTCTTTATGGAGTTGCTGCAGCTGAACAAGCCATCCAAGATTCTGGTTGGAAACCCTCAACTAGTAATGAAAAAAACCGGACAGGTGTGATGATTGGATCTGGTATAGGAGGCCTTGGTTCTATTGCTCAAACTGCAATACAAATAATGGAAAAGGGTCCAAGAAGAGTCTCACCTTTTTTTATTCCTGGTGCTTTAATTAATTTAATCTCAGGACAAGTTTCTATAAGATATGGTTTCAGAGGTCCAAATCATGCTGTTTCAACTGCTTGCTCAACTGGAGCTCATTCAATAGGTGATGCTGCTAGACTAATTGTTAATGGTGATGCCGATGTAATGCTTGCTGGTGGTTCTGAAAGTCCAATTACTCAAATAGGTATTGCAGGTTTTAATGCTTGCAGAGCTCTATCAACTAAATTCTCAAATAATCCAAAATCTGCATCTAGGCCTTATGATAAAGATAGGGACGGGTTTGTAATGGGTGAAGGTGCGGGAGTACTAGTCTTAGAAGAGTACCAACATGCTTTAGCAAGGAATGCGAACATTTATTGTGAAGTAGTTGGTTATGGTTTATCTGGAGATGCTTATCATATTACTGCTCCATCCGAAGATGGTGATGGAGGTTATAGATCGATGTTAGCCGCATTAAATTCATCAAAATTAGAATACAAGGATATAGATTATATAAATGCTCACGGCACATCCACAATGGCTGATACAATCGAACTTGGTGCAGTTGAAAAATTACTTGCAGAGCATGCCCCTAATGTAACAATGTCCTCAACAAAATCTTCAATTGGCCATTTATTAGGTGCTGCAGGAGCTGTTGAAGCAATATTTTGTATTTTATCAATAAGGGATCAAATTGCACCCCCAACTATAAATCTAAATAATATTGCAAAAGAAACTAAATTAGATTTAGCACCAAATAAATCTGTGAAAAGAGAAATTAATATTGCTCTATCAAACTCATTTGGATTTGGTGGAACAAACGCATCATTAATATTTAAAAAAATTTAGTTCATATATGAGAACAATAACTTCTAACTTTTTTGCAGCTATTATTTTTTTTTATTTTTATTTCCTGCCCTGGAATTGTTAAAAAATTATAGTCCAAAACTCAAGCCTCAAAAAATTAAAAATTATTCATTAACTATTAATAAGGGCGATACTTTACGAGTGATTTCAAGCAAAATGGTTGAAAAAGGGATAATAAAAAATAAAGAAATTTTTGAATTTTTTGCAAAACTATCAAGCTATGAGAAGTCTATCAAAACAGGCCAATACAATATACCCAGTATTTTATCAATAAAACAATTGTTAGATTATTTAAATTTAGGAAACGTTGTTCAAAATCGAATTACCATTACAGAAGGTATGCTCAATGCTACTTTTTATGAAATATTAAAAGAGAACAAATTATTGTCTGGTAAATTAGATTTTTCAGATTTTCCATCTGAAGGTTATTTAGCACCAGATACTTATTTTTATGAAAAAGGAGAAAAAAGAATAAATTTACTAAATAGAATCATTAAAGCGCAGTCAAAAAAAATTCAAGAAATTTGGGTTAAAAGACCTAAAAATAATCAATTAAATAATTATCATGAATTAGTAATCCTAGCTTCCATAATTGAAAAAGAAACTGGAGATTATAATGAACTAGGTTTAGTTTCATCAGTTTTACATAATCGATTAAGAAAAAAAATGAGACTGCAAGCTGATCCAACTGTTATTTATGGTATAACACAGGGAAAAAAATCATTAGGACGTCCTCTTACAAAATCTGATTTAAGAAAATATTCTGAATTCAATACCTACATGATTAAGGGTTTGCCGCCTAATCCAATTTGTAATCCTGGAGAAGACGCTTTGACAGCAGCAGCCAACCCCGCTAATTCACAATTCTATTATTATGTCTCAAATGGTGTTGGAGGGCATTTCTTTTCAAAGAATCTTGAAGAACATAATAAAAATGTTAAATTGTACAAATCAATAGTAGGAAAAAAAAATAATTAACTACCCATCACATGGTATGTGTTTTTCTTTCAAATTCTTTAGGTGAGAATAAATGAAGCAAAAATCAACTGCAGAAAATAAAATCGATGAAATTTGGGAAAAAATAATATTTGAATCGACTGAGATAAAAAAAAAAGAACCCATACTCAATTATTTTATCGATAAAAGAATAAGTGACCATAATTCTTTTCAGGAATGTTTATCTTATTTAGTTGCAGATAATTTAAAATGTAGTTCTTTAGAATTTAAAGAAATAAAAAAAATAACTGATTTTGCTTTGGATAGTGATGAAAAAATAATATTTTCCACAGTAGAGGATATTTTAGCAAACTTTGATAGAGATCCAGCTTGTACGCGCCACATCAATCCAGTTCTTTACTATAAAGGTTTTCAAGCATTACAGTGTTATAGAATAGCTAACTTCTATTCTAAGAAAGGAAACTTAGATTTAGCATATTTTATTCAAATGTTAGTATCAAACAGATTTTCTGTAGATATCCATCCTTTTGCTACTATTGGTAAAGGAATCTTGATGGATCATGCACATGGAATAGTTATTGGAGAGACTGCAAAGATTGGAGATAATGTTAGTCTTTTACATGCAGTTACTTTAGGAGGAACCGGAAAAGAAGAGGGTGATAGACATCCAAAAATTGGAAACGGAGTATTACTAGGTGCTGGGGCCAAAGTATTAGGTAATATAAAAATAGGAGACTGTGCAAAGGTTGCATCAGGTTCAGTGGTTTTGACCAATGTTCCAGAAAGAAAAACTGTGGCTGGTATCCCTGCAAAAATAGTAGGTGAAGTTCCAAAAGAGATTTTACCATCAAAATCAATGGATCATAAAATCATTACTAATGAATAACTAAGCTAGAAAATTAATAGGCTCTTCCAAAAAAGATGCTATTTCATTTAAAAACTTTGCTCCAACCGCTCCGTCTATCATTCTATGATCTACAGATAATGTTAATTGAATTATAGTTTTCTTTATAACTTTTTCGTTTTCATCAAAACACACAACTTCTTGTGTTTTACCAACAGCTAGTATTGACCCATGTGGTGGGTTAATTATTGCGTCAAAATTATCAATCCCCATCATTCCCAAATTAGATATCGTTATTGTTCCTCCATTTAATTCATCAGCTTTTAATCTCTTATTTTTAGATCTTTCAATTAATGATTTTGTTTCTAAACTAAGATCAGACAGATTTTTGTTTTTTATGTCCTTGATAACAGGTGTTATAAGACCTTCATCTATTGCAATTGCTAATGCTACATCAGTTGACTTAGACTTGATTATCCTATCCTCACCCCAAGTTACATTACAGTCAGGATTATTATAAAGAGCATGGGCTATAGCTTTGATAATAATATCATTTATGGAAATTTTTATTTTTTTTTGTTCTAATTTTTTATTCAGTAATTTTCTGGCTGATAACAACGAATCAACATGTACATTTTTTCTTAAATAAAAATGTGGTATCTCTCTTTTTGATTTACTAAGTAAATTTGCAATAGTTTTCCTCATGGATGTAAGAGGGATAAATTCTTCTTCTGTTTTAAGTTGTTCTAAATTAGTGGTCGAACTAATTTTATCATTTTTGTTGATTAAACTAACTATGTCTACTTTGATAATACGACCTAATGGTCCAGACCCTTTAATTTCATTAAAATTTATGTTGTTTTGAAGGGCAATTCTTTTTGCAAGTGGAGATATTTTAATTCTATTTTTTGAATCAGTCTTATTTTTGGGATTTTCAAAAGAATCTTCTTTTTTTATCAATAAATGTTTATCAATTTTGTTTTTTTTCTCATCAAAATCAATATCTTTCTTATCTTTCTTATCATCATCTTTACTTACTGATTGCAAATTTGATGTATCTAATACTGCGATTGGTTCATTTACCTTGATATTTTCTTCCCCTTCTTTTATCAGGAGTTTCATAATTGTACCATCTTCAGAACTTTCAAACTCCATAATTGCTTTATCAGTCTCTATTTCAGCAATTAGATCCCCTGCCTTTACTACATCACCTTCTTTAACAAGCCATTTTGATAATTTACCCTCCGACATCGTAGGAGAAAGAGCTGGCATTAATACTTGAGTTGACATAAATTTATTAATCCCTATTAGTAATTTTCTTAATTTTCTCAAATATTTCTTCAGGGGTAATTAGTGCAGCTAATTCTAGATTTTTAGCATAAGGCATAGGTACGTCTTTTCCAGTACAATTTATAACTGGTGAGTCAAGATAATCAAAAACAT
>MDTD01200010.1_pt1 | contig 10154 bp, 5 predicted proteins | sample 811221 | NCBI WGS metagenome assembly MDTD01 (sample SAMN05326646, study PRJNA326480) | marine metagenome | isolation source: seawater | place: Pacific Ocean: South West | collected 2011
AACTAAAGATACAAATGAAAAACAGATATCAAATATTCTTTTTGTTTTAGTTTTCATAAACTTTAAGAATTGCTTGATGTAGATTGTCTGCAAGTTTCTTTCTATCGAAATCATTTCTTGATAACTTCAAAGCATTCAAAGCTTTGGCATCAATGTTTGGATCTAATGATGCTTTAATTATTGTTTGTGCTAAAGATATTCCATTATTTGCTTCAGCTGTATAACCCATATTGTATTTAGAAATTAAATCAGCAATCCAACCAGGATAGTTTGTAATTACAGGTAACTCAGAAGCTATATAGTCAAAAAACTTATTAGGTGAAGTCCCGTAATAGAATTCTTTAATATCCGATAACAGTTGCAGACCAATATTAGCGCGCGCTAGAATTGCTGCGACTTCATTTTTGCTTACAGGATCTAAAAAAAGAATATTTGTTAGCTTTTTGTTTAAGGCCAATTGTTTCAATCTATCTTTTTGACTGCCATTTCCTACCAAAACAATTTTAATGTTTTTGCTTTTATGTTTTGCTAGATAATCGGCAGCATCAATGACCACATCTAATCCATTTGCCAATCCATGCGTTCCTGTATAAACAGCAATAAAATCTGTATTACTTATTTCTTGATGTGACCAGTTTTTAGGTGCGTTCTCAAAAATATAACTGTCACAACCATTAGGAATCATTTTAATTGGTTTAGTTGCTGCTAATTTTTTACTTATGCCGTCAGCAATTCCTGGCGACAATCCAATAAGTAAATCGCTTTTTTGGTAAGAGATGACCTCTAGATATCTCAGTAATCTCTTTATTAGGGGATTTTTTATAATGCCCATAGTAATTGGCAGATCAGGCCATAAATCTCTTACTTCAAAAATAAATTTTTTGTTTTTAAAGTACTTTGAAACTAGACCTGGAATAGCAGCCGTAAGTGGAGTTGATGTGCAGTAAACTAATTCATGCTCTAAAGAAAAAACTAGTTTTGTGCTTCTTATCGAGTAAAGAAGAAATTTTATACCCCTTTGTAGGAAAGAATCTTTATTTGAATAAGGTATATAAAATTCAATCACCTTGAATCCATCTAAAAATCCTTCTCTTCTACCCTGAATAAATTCCCCTTCAAGACCACTATTACCTCCAACATAAGTACCACAAATTACTGTTACATCTATGTTCTTTGAAGCCAAATATTTCGCAAACTCATAAGATCTTGTTCCGCCATTACCATGAGGCGTAGTAAAATGTTGATGGAAGTATATTAACCTCATGCTACCAGGTAAGAGTGGTACAAATTGTGGTTGGTTTACTTACCATTACTTCGATAATCGAAACAGGATCTTTTCTCAAGTAAAGCTTCGAAGAATGCCCCTTAACTATTGAGATTTTCATTGATTCGTCCTTACTTTTTATCTTAATTATCTCTTTGCCATTTGTAATTTTGCCATTCTCTAGAGACCAATTATCATAATAAAGTCTCCACCTTAAAATAGCATAATTATCAAATCCTTCAATTTGGTCTTCGATTTTTAAAGTATTCTTTTTTAGTTCAGCGGATCTAGTATGCTTGCAAGATTTACTATCAGTGAAACTTGCTGTGCAGAAAGTCCTATCGTCCTCTTCTGTAACATTGATATGATCACTTTCAGGCCAATCTGAATATAGAAATCTACTTACTTTATTCATCTGATTTCTTCCATCAAATTCAATAACATTATGACCTTTAGAGCCTGTAAAATATTCACGTTCGTAAGGAATTCTATAACTATAAGTCCCAGCATCATTTAAAATATTTTTTCCTCTTACCCAAAAATCCAAATGTAGAGAATCTGCCTGCGAAGGCCTAAATTTGAATTTAGGAAAACGAAAGACCAACAAAGTTTCCTTAGTCTTTGATATGAAAAAACCTCCTGATTTACAAAATTTTATTTTACTTGGTTTAATAATTCCTTGCGGTATTTCCAGGTTAAAAAGCTTTAAAAGAATATTTGCTCCCTCATCAGGATAAACTATCTCATTTGAAAAAAGGACACGTGCAAGTTGCACAGAAACCTTGAAATCTCTATATTTATTATCAATGCAAAATAATTTTGCACCATCATTAGCACCTATATTTGGAGCGTCACCACTCATCGGATCTACAAGTGCTTCCAACCAGCTTTCAGATGATTTAATTTTTTTGTAGTAACTCTCTTTAAATCTCTCTAGATTTAATTTTCTCCTCCAAACTTCTACAAGACTGCAAGTATCAAGCATAAGCCTGTGATAATTCACCGAATATTGACTAAAAACTCCATCTTCATCTACTAACTCTTCAATTTGTTCTTCTAACATATTTTTCCCCAATAAAGACCATTCTCTACCTTCATCATAACCAAGGATTTTTAACCATGACCCCCCTATATAGAGAGCTGCTGCCTCAGAAGTTGAATGATTATTCTGTTGAGAAATAGAGTAATAAATAGCAGGAGATATTCTTTTTAAATGTATTTTTATAAATTCAATTAAAGGGTTATAAGGAGACATAACCTGATCAATAATTAAAGCTGCAGTAGCTAAATTCATGATTCTGATTGAAGCTTCTTGAGCGCAAGTCCAGTTAGGACCAAAGTATGGAGGATTTCCTTCCATCCAATCATTTAACCAAGTATTAATTCTATTTATTTCCTGTGTCTTTCCATTTTTTGTATTTGATGAGAAGGTAACTAGCCAGTCCATTCTTGAAGGTTCCCACACAGCTTTTATATCTTTATCTTTTTCATATAAAGGAACTTTATGCCAAGGTATGAGAGAAGAATATTCTTCGCCACTTAAACATGAAACATTCCATCTAGGTGGCTCCATGCCCTCATATGGCTTCCATCCAAAGAAATAAGGTACGGTAGATTTCTTACTATCAACTGAATTAGATAGATGATTGGAAAAAAAATTTCCAAACTCAAAGCGTCCCTTTAATCTTCTTAAGCGCGAGTAAGGAAATTTTTTTTGTGCTCGATAAATCAGATTTAAGAGTATATTTCTAATACCTATCTTGAATAAAATCCCGGGCAATTTAGTAAGTAGAGACAATATGGTCAGAAAATTTCTAGTTTTATTTTGCATCGAAGAATAGATTTTCAACTACCTTTGACTTAAATCTTCAGACATTTGAATGGCAAGTTTAGAATTTCTAAATATCTCCTGAGAGTTAATTGGAGTCTCTTTACCAGCGTTTATTGAGTTGACAAATTGTCTGACACATTCATTTTGCCCTTTATCCTGGAACAAGGCTCTCTGCTTTCGAAAACCTGGCCAGTTATAGCCGATAAGAGACCGATAATTATTCATTTGTAAGGTACTTTTTCCTGAATGCACCTCTATTCGCTCTTTAGGGAAACTATTACCACCGTTTGCTGAATAGTGAATAGATCCATAGGAGCCATTTTGAAAGGAAAAGGAAATTATAAAACTATCGCTTAGCTTTGACTTACTATTAACTTTTAAGGATTTTATGGAATAGTCTGTAATTTCTTTTCCTGACAGGAAACTTGCAAGATCTATAAAGTGGCAAGCTTCACCGATTAACCTTCCTCCACCAACACGCAAATTCTGAGTCCAATGGTCGTCTGGAATATGTCCAGCATTAACATTTATATGTATTGAAAGAGAGGATGCTGACCTTTCTATCAGTTCTTTCATTTTAAGAACAAATGGGGAAAATCTTCTGTTGAATCCGATCATAAGCCTTACTTTAGATGAGTCACTTTCATTAACATTCTTGTAAGTTTCTTCAATTAAACTTAAATCTTTGATGTTTAAACAAAGTGGTTTTTCTACAAAGACATTTTTACCTGCTTTCAGAGAATCGATAACCTGAAGAGCATGTTGATCATGGCGCGTAGATATAACTACCGTATTGATATCATTATCATCCAGCACACTTTCATTTGAAGTTGAGATAGACCCTATGGCATACTTCTTAGAAAGCAAAAATGAATTTAATCCGGTTGATGAGCTGATCGTAGAAATTTCAGATCCTGCTTTTACAAAAGCTGGTAATAATATTCTGGAAGCATAGTTCCCCATACCCAGGAACCCTACTCTCGATTTAGTTCCCAAACCATCAAAGTTCTCAGTAGGAAAATTTATTATATTCACCTTCTCTTCTGAAGGACTGTGGTAATTAATAAGCACACCAAGTGAAGAACTATCATCGATAATATCGTAAGCTTTCTCAGCTTCTTCTATCGAGAATTCATGGGAGATCAAAGGATTTACATTTATGGCACCTGATGACATCAAATCCAGTACTGACTCTATATTTCTTTTGGAAGTCCACCTAACGTAAGCTAGAGGATAGTCCAAACCCTCTTCTTCATATTGAGAATCATATCTTCCAGGTCCATAAGACGATGAAACCTGAAATGAAATCTCTTTCTCATAAAAATCATCTCTTCTTATATTTAAGCCCACTACCCCAACAAGAACAATTCTTGCTTTTTTTCTACACATCATAGCGGCCTGATGAATAATTTCGTCACTTTTACTAGAAGCAGTTATCAATATCCCATCAGCACCAATATTTTTTGTAAGGTCAAAAATGGCATCTACTGGGTTACTGACCTCATTTAAGTTTAAGATAATAGCTCCATAAGACTCAGCAAGTTCACATCTCTTCTTGTCAAAATCCAATCCTATGACCTTTACTCCATTTGCTTTAAGTATTTGCACTGTCATCAAACCAACAAGGCCAAGCCCAAAAACTACCATTGTCTCGCCTATTTCAGGTTTTATTAATCTCACTGATTGCATACCTATGGAACCAATTACGGAGAAAGGTGCAGAATCAAAGTCAACATTGTCTGGTATTTTTACAGTCATGTTTTGAGTGGACCTGACAATCCCTGAATGGCTGCCATTTGATATAACTCTATCGCCCTTTTTAAAGTCCTTCAAATCACTCTCTATGACTGTTCCTGCATTACAATAACCAAGCGGTATGGGAACTTTAAGTTTGGAATTTACGGCCTCATAAGTGGAATAAAACCCATCAGTTCTAATTTTCTCAACTGCAGCTTTTACCTTATCGGGCTGTTGCATTGCTTTGCCAACTAAATTAGATTTTCCAAAATTCAGCAATGTCTTTTCAGTCCCAGCAGATATAAGACTTCGATTAGATCTTATAAGTACGGTATTTGGAAGATGCATAGGATCTGGTAAATCTACAATTTCAGTTTTACCAGTTGAAAGATCTTGAATTACCTGCTTCATAATTGAATTTATATATTAGAACTATTTTTATCTAAAAAATGTCGCGACCAAATCTCTATAGACATTAGCGATAATATCAAATAACTAGCATCTATTTCCCCCTTATTATTCCTTTCAATCAAATTTCTCACCTCTTTAGCGTCAAACCAGCCTCTTCTTTTGATACTGTTTTCATTTAAAAGCTCTTCAAGAAGGTCTCTTAATTCGTTCTTGATCCATCCTCTCAACGGAGCACCAAAACCGGTTTTAGGCCTATAGATGACATCCCGAGGAAGAAAGGGCTCCATAGATTTCTTAAAAATATGTTTACCAGATCGAAAGGTTTGTTTATGTGAGTTAGGTATCTTAGATACATAATGTACAAGATTTATATCTAAAAGAGGTACTCTGACTTCTATTCCCTCTTTCATTGACATCTTATCAGTATATGTCAAGTTATGATCCGGAAGAAAAAACTTTTGCTCGAGAATTAGCATTTTGTCAATATTTGACTCTACATTGGGAAATTTTGCCAATTCATGTTCAAACTCTTCATCTAGACTAGAAATATCTATTTCTTTCCTAAAATTAGCTGTTAATAATGGAAGCAAATTTTGTGCATTATTCCATCGAAAATAATTAATAATTCTTTCATTATTATCTAATGAGGAACCATCAAAGAATTTTCTAAATCTTCTGTTGAATGGAATATTAGAATTTAAATACTTGGAATAATGCTCAAATTTCATGAGCAAACTTTTTGGAAGGACATCTAAAAGGGCTTGAATCTTTATTGCTTGATGTCTTCGGTATCCCGTAAAAATATCATCTCCTCCAGCTCCTGAAAGAAGTACCTTGATTCCTAATTCTCTTGCCCTTTTGCAGATGTAGGATACGTTCAAAGGAGCTGGATCAGCTAAGGGCTCATCTAGCTGTATAATCATGTCTTCTAACTCTTGAGATAGGTCTTCTGATTTAACTTTTATTATCTCAAGAGGTACCTTCAAATGATCAGCAACCTTCATTGCATAGGGCAAGTCATCAGCCATTCCTTCTGTACTGACTCCAGAGTCAATTGTAAAACACTGGATGTCGGAATTAATTTCCTTAGCAAAGGCTACTACGGAGCTTGAATCCAGACCACCAGAGAGAAAAGATCCGAGAGGTACATCAGATATCATTTGCCCATGAACAGCACTTCTGATCTCAGATGTTAATTCATTTATCAAAAATGACTTTTGCACACTCCATTCTTTCCGGGGTACTGGCAATTTATACCATTCATTCTTAGAAAGAATAGCGCCATCTTTCACCTTTAAGCAATTTCCCGGTTCAAGCTTCAAAACATCTTTGTAGGGAGTTCCTCTTCCTGGAGACCAAATGAAGGATAAATATTTCAATATATTTTGAAAATCAGGAAGCATCTTTTCCTGAAAATAAGGTAATAAAGATTTTATTTCACTAGAAAAAATAAAATAATTATCGTTACAAAAATAATAAAGTGGTTTTATACCTAGATGATCTCTAGCAATAAATAAAGTCTCATCACGATTATCCCATATAGCAAAACTAAATATTCCATTTAATTCAGTTAACATTTCTTCACCCATTTCTAGATAAAGAGCAAGTAAGACTTCTGTATCAGTTTTACTGAAAAAACTGTAACCTTTTTTGACTAATTTCTTTTTTATTTCTTTGTAATTATAAATTTCTCCATTGTAGGTAATCACGATATTTTTACACCTGCTTTCCATGGGCTGTTGACCATTTGTTGACAAATCAATGATTGAAAGCCTTCTATGTCCCAGACCAACAAGGTTATCATCTGTTATGAATATACCTTGATCATCTGGGCCCCTGTGAGATAAAAGATCTAAAGATTCCTGTAGAGATAGGCTCAGAAGTTTACCTTGATCTCTGAATTGAGAACTATTTTCAGCAATAGAGAAACCTGTTATGCCACACATGTGCTATTAAATGTAGGGAAGACAATGGAAAGGCCTATGTTCTATAACAGCTTCGTATTCTGACATATTTTAATCTTGGAAAATATCAAAGTATTTTGGGCAATTTCGTTCCATTTTATGTCTTCTATTGAAGATTTTGTAACTATTTTTAGAGAACTCTTCAATTATAGAAGGATCAGAAATAAATTTTCGCATAGCATTTTGCAGATCTTGTGTATCTCCAACTTTAACTATAAAAGAGTTGACACAGTCAATAGAAGAATCACCAATCCCTCCAACATCAGTAGTAATCAATGGCATATTTTGACTTAATGCCTCAACAACAACATTCGGGAAACCTTCGGCATATGAAGGAAGTATCAAGACATGACAAGTCTGCATAAGTTTAAAAACTTCTGATTTATTTTTCCAACCTAGAAATTTAATATTTTCTTGATTATTTTCATGAGCTTTATTTAATAGTTCTTCATACAGGGTCCCTTCTCCGACCATGAAAACCTCAAAAGATTTTTTATCCCCTAATTTTTGTGAGGCTTCTAAAATATGACTTACCCCTTTCTCTTTTACCATCCATCCTACGTAGAGAAATTTGATAGTTTCTTTTTTGGTTGCAACCTTGATATCTTCAGATGATTCAAAGTCAGCTGAAGTCCAATTAGGAATTATTGTTATCTTTTCTTGATCAATGCCTAATGAAATTAATAAAGCTCTCCATTTAGTTCCTTGAGCTACATGAAAATTTGGTAGTCTTAAAAGTAAAGAATAGATATTTTTTTTTAATTTAGAAGATTTTATCTCGTCCACAAAGAATCCAGACCTTATCGAAAGAACAGTTTTTATTCTGAAAATTCTACATAGAAAAACTGAAAAGGATTTCTCTATAAAACTAAAACCTTCTCCACAGAATATGATAATGCCGTTGTAATTGTGTTTGAAAAGTTTGAAGAGAAGTTTTAAGTTTCTCTTTGTAGCTCTTGAAATTCTTAAATAGACCGAAGGAAAGGGAAAGGAATTTTGTGCTGAGTCAATAATATCCACATCAATATTATTTAAATTGCAATAATCTAAAATCCCTTGTGTAGCAGTAGCTTGTCCACCGGGATGTTTATTCTCTGGATCTGGTAAAGCTCCTATAAAGAGAAATCTAGATTGATTCATCTTCAAAGTATTGCGTTTTCCAAATCATGAAGTTTAGTATCTTCCAAAGAATAAAGGAATTGTCTCTACTTCCATCTTCAAAATCTTTAAATAATGTTTTAACTACCCTTTCATTGAGATAGGAATTATCTGAAAAAGAGCATTCATTAAGTTTACTATAAAAATAATCCTTCAAGGTCTCTGAGAGCCAAAATCCGAAAGGTACACTAAATCCAGTTTTGGGCCCATAAAGAATCTCATTTGGGAGAATGCCTTCTAAAGCTTTTTTTAAAAGATATTTCTTTGTGCCGCCTTTTATCTTTTGATGGCTTGGTAAACTTAGTGCAAAATCTACCAGTTCGTTATCCAAAAATGGTACACGAGATTCAATGGATCCAGCCATGGTAGATCGATCCACTTTCTCCAGGAAAACATCAGGTAGTATCATTTGTGTATCTGCGTATAGCATCTTTTGGACAATATCAAATTTTGAAAACCTCAAATCAAATTCTCGAAATGCGGTAGCGTAATTTTTCCCTTGTATTTTTTTTAAAATTCTTTCATCGAAAATACTTATAGGGTCTAGAGATTCAGGATCAACAGTTAAAAGCCTAGCCATTAACAGGTAGTCTTCTTTGGAATTCAAGGCACTTAAATATCTTTTTCTTCTATGAAAATCTTTACTGATGGGAAAAAATTCATGGAGCCAAGAGGCAAGACCAATAAAGCGTTTCCAATAATTTCTAAAATATAAAGTGTTATACCTTTGATACCCTCCAAATAACTCATCTCCGCCATCACCTTGTAAAACAACCTTTATCTCATTATTAATCTTCTTTGATAATAAAAATAAAGGAATATTTGCTGCATCGCTAAAAGGTGAGTCATGAAATCTAACCAGAGATTCTATAGTCTCTATAAGATCATATCCTGAAACTTCTAACTCATTATGTTCGGTATCAAACAGCTTTGATATTTGGCGCGCCTTAGGAAGCTCATTCTCCCCTTTTTCGAAATCGAAACCTACTGAAAAAGTCTGTATTTTTCTATCTGAATGTTTAGTTGCAAAGGCTGTAATTGCAGAAGAATCAATACCACCCGATAAAAATACTCCTATGGGTACATCAGATACAAGTTGTCTCTTTACGGACTTTTCTAACAACTGTCTTAGTTCATTCTCAGGTTGGACGACATTTTTTTTTATTTGAACGTTCTCAGGTAACCAGTATGGCTTTAAGATGGATTTCATAGTATCTAAATCTATTTCTAAAAAATGTCCCGGTAACAATTTTTTACATTTCTTAAATAAAGTTCTATCTTGTAAGGAAGTTCCATAATATGACCATTCTGGAATGGAGTCGTAATTAATCTGCCTGAGGCTAGGCTCTAAATGTATTAAAGATTTGATCTCTGAAGAGAAAATTAGAGTATTCTTTCCAGCACTGTAGTAAAGTGGTTTGATACCTAATCTATCTCTCACCAGATAAGCTTTATTATTAATCTTATCTAAAATTGAAAAAGCAAAAATTCCATTAAGCAATTTAAAAGATTCCGTTCCAATCTTTTTAAAAGATTCCAAAACAATTTCTGTATCACCTTTGGAAATTAGCTCATCATCATCAATGCCTAATTCCTTTTTAATCTCTAGAAAGTTGTATATCTCGCCGTTATAAGTCAAAGCGAAGTCCTTATTGTTATCTAAAAAGGGTTGAGAAGATGCTGAAGTTAAATCTATGATACTGAGCCTTTTATGACCCAACATTCCTTTTTCGAAAGAAAAGACACCCTCAGAATCAGGCCCTCTATGTTCTAGTAGATCAAGAGATTC
>MDTD01056398.1_pt1 | contig 10153 bp, 8 predicted proteins | sample 811221 | NCBI WGS metagenome assembly MDTD01 (sample SAMN05326646, study PRJNA326480) | marine metagenome | isolation source: seawater | place: Pacific Ocean: South West | collected 2011
GGTGGAGCCGCTTACAGCGGTTTAGCCCCTACTCCAGATGATGGATTCTATACTCCCGTCGACTATGCTGGCACGTTCGGAAGTCAGCTATGGACACAGGGATGGACCTTTTTATCAGAGGCTGGCATCACAGCCTTTGACGAATCAACGCCGACAGTGGTAGCCGAGGAATCGGCTCTGGCAGGTATGCCCTCGGCGTTTGCACTGAGCCAGAACCATCCCAACTCCTTTAACCCAAGCACCAACATAAGCTACTCGCTGGCCAGCTCGGGTTATGTGTCACTGAAGGTATATGATCTATTAGGTCAGCAAGTCGCTAAGCTGGTTGAGGGCAACCGCCTGGCCGGTAGCTACCATGTGCGTCTTGACGCAGCTGACCTATCCAGCGGCATGTATTTTTATCAACTACAGGCAGGTGGGCAGGTTTTTAACCGCAAGATGACTCTATTGAAGTAAATGCAGTACGAAAAAAAGGGGGCTGGTCTTTTCGACCAGCCCCCTTTTTGTATTCTTCCCCGTTATCCTATATAATCGTGCCCGGCTCTATAACTGCGTCTTTAGGCACAACTACGATCCCGTCACGGATGTAGTAGTTCTCCCCTTCGGCCTCCATCACATTTTCGTCGTTGCTAATAATCACTCGCTCACCGATGCGCGCATTTTTATCGATAATTGCACGATTAATTGAGGAGTTGGATCCAATCCCAACGTTTGGAACCGACCGGACTTGGTTTCTTTCTATATCGGCTGGAGTCTCATAGTAGTCAGCACCCATCACTACCGAGTTAAAAATCTTGGCGCCCGGCCCAATAACGCTTCTTATGCCAATAACCGAACGCTGTATTTGTGCATCACAGATATAAGAGCCTTCCGCAACCATCCCGTTTTCTATACGACAACTTTCTAGCCGTGCGCCCGCCAAAAAACGAGCACGCGTATAGATAGGCGCTTCTGGAAGGTAAAAGTCGAAATCGGGGCGTTCATCTGTCAGTGCCAGGTTCGCATCGTAAAAAGAGCGGATCGTTCCGATATCTTCCCAATAGCCGGAGAAGGTATGGGCAAAGACATTGACTTTTTTGATGGCATCGGGAATAATATCTTTTCCAAAATCATCCCTCTCATCCCTTAACAAGAGACTTATAAGGACTTGTGGCTCGAATAGATAAATTCCCATAGAGGCCATATAAACCTCTTCCGGATTGTCGCTCGGCGAAGAGGGCAAGCGGAGTGCTTCAAGCTCCTCGTCGGTTTGCGGCTTCTCGACAAAGTCGACGATATGCCCCTGTTCATCGACTTTCAGTATACCCAACTCGGGCGCTTCACGGCGGGTCACCGGTTTAACGGCAATAGAAACGTCTGAACCGCGCGCTCGATGTTCAGTAACAAAACGGGCATAGTCCATGCGATACAGGTGGTCACCAGATAAAATGAGCACCTGCTTTGCATTGAGAGACAAGATACGCCGCAGCTGTCTGCGCACTGCGTCCGCGGTGCCCTGATACCAATCTGAGCTTTCCTGCGTCTGTTCAGCAGCCAATATTTCGACGTAGCCTTCAGAGAACTGATCAAATCGATAGGACCGGCTTATGTGCCGATGCAGCGACGCGGAGTTAAACTGCGTCAATACAAACATTTGATTGATGCCAGAATGTATGCAATTGCTTATGGGTATATCAATCAGACGATATTTCCCTCCGATGGGCACGGCCGGCTTGGAGCGGTACTGGGTCAAGGGAAACAGCCGCTTTCCCCGTCCTCCGCCCAAAATAAGTCCTACAACATCTTTCATACTGCTTTGTCCAAACATGATCTATCCCCGGTAAAATCGCATTTCATTTACTAAGAAGAATATGATCATAACCCCGCACAAGTTCAATTATTGTACAGCGTTTTACCCAGTGCTTGAAGCATCTTCTCATCGCTCTGATAGGCATCGTCGTGCAAATATAATTGACCTTCTTCATCAACCCATGCCGTCCAGTATAGTAAAAACACCGGCAGAGGATCATCGAACCCTATCTGCCTATTTCGACCGCTTTTTATCAGATTGCTCAGGGCTTCCTTTCCCCAGTCACTTAAAATACGCTGTGCTAAAAGTTCACTGTGCTCTACGCGTATACAGCCGTGGCTAAACTCTCGCTTTTCTAATTCAAAGAGCGCCTTATTGGGCGTATCGTGTAGATAAATATGGTAGGGGTTTTTGAAATAGAATTTTACTACACCCAGCGGATTGGTCCCACCTGGGATTTGCGCTATGTGCAAATCAAATATAGCGGGGTCCATGCCATTCCAGTCTATGGAATCCGGATCTAATCGCTTCACTTCCATTCCCTCCCCCTTGCTAATACGCAACCCGTTGCGCAGGGCATATCCAGGATCTCGCTGAAGAATCGGCAATATTTCCTCTGCGGCGATACTGCGAGGCACATACCAATACGGATTCACAACTAAGTGCGTCATCGTTGAACTAAATATCGGCGTTCTCCAAAAGGATTTACCAACAATGATGCGTAAGGTGAACTGCAGCTGACCTCGATCTATGAAATCGAGTTCGTAATCATCCAAGCGCACGAGTATATAGCGCGCCTCTGAGTCGTGCGGCAACCAGCGCCACCGTTCCATATTTAGTTCAATCTGCGCTATTTGTGCTTCGACGGGTTCTTTAAGCGCCTCCAGAGTCACTCGATCTAAACGACCGGTGGGTTCGAGATGACGCCGGCGCTGAAAACGACGGAGCGACGTTCGATGCTCCGTATCGACCCAATCACCGCTCATTTCCAAGCGCTCCCGCAATCCCTCTCCCTCGGCGCTAACCTGATTCCAGCCACCCTGTCGCTGAACGGCGCGATAGCGGGCCAGCGCATTTTTTAAACGGACATATCCAATCTGCGGCGGTCGCAGGTTTTCCAAAGTCATTCGAACCTGCTGAAGATCAAGCGCCGTCTCTAGCAGGTCGGGGATGCCACCCTGCATAAAAGTAGCCTCCCAAAAGTCGTGCACGGCGCGCGGATCAATTCGTCCACGCAGCATGTGGTTGCCGTAGCGGATAAATGCATTAGTAAGCAGCAAGTCGAGCTGGACAGCGGCGCGCAACGAGGGGGGTTTATCCGAGGGACGGCGCCATCGCTCTAAGAGCTTGCCGATAGTTGCCACGTGATAGAGACGCGGATCTAAACCGTCTTCTCCAGCCTCTTTTATCACGGCATATAGAGCGTCGGCTTGGAGGCCTGGACCGCGTGGACCACACCAGGCAAGACGATCTCCGCGCTTCAAGTAAAATGCAGATAGATCTTCTGATACGGATAGAATTGAATCCCCTACAGATAGTCCATTATCGAGTAAAGACAGCCGCAACAGACGCGTGCTGGAATCTTCCCATTCCTGCAATCCACCTCCCCGTCCATGCGCGCAGGAAAATAAGAAGGAGAGTAAAATAAACAGAAACGCGTACAGACCATATACTACCCAGGGATAGCCTCGGAAAAAACGGTTTTCTCCATCCCACTCAACCATGCCCATTTCTAAGTCCTTAGAGGATTTACAAAAAAATAGCGTGTTCAATAGAATACACCGCATATCCCACGAATTCTCGTGGACCAAATATAACACTTGCCTCCGCTTTTCGGATGGACGTAGTTTAGCGTGTTCCAACTCTCTAACCGCTCATTTTTCGAAGATTGCCCAGTCCATTGTCTTGGTTAATACCCGTCGTTTTTCTCAGCTTTGGCTTTGGCCAACTCTTCAAATGGTCACAGAGAAAGCGTCACAATGCCCCCGTTGTAATCACGACAAACTACCTCGTCTTGGCAGGATGCCTCTTTGGCTATTTCGTCTTAAGCAGCGACCTATCATTCAGTTGGCAGGTCCTGCAAGTTGGCACTATTACCGGACTGTTTTTTATTGCTTCTATGTTGACGATGACCTATGCGCTAACGCGCATAGACTCCGCACCCACACTCACCTCTTTTCGCCTCGCCGTAGTCGTACCCATTTTCGCTGGTGCTTTTTTATGGGACGAATTCGTCACAGCACGACAGGTCGCCGGCTTTGCCGCCGCCTTAGCCAGTCTTTTTCTTCTGACCTGGCGTACTGACGGCAAATCCAAGGGTAACAAAATGTATCTTGTCTCCATGATATTTATACTGCAGGGACTCAGCATGTGCTGTCTACACTGGGTGCACCATGCCGGCCTAGACGAGCAACGACTACACGTCTTAATGGTGACCGCAGCAACGGCCGGCATCTTAGGCGGCCTTTTTGTATTGCTCCGCAGCATCCCGCTGCGTGCAGATGCCTTGCGGGCTGGAGCGGGAATAGGCATTTTCAACCTCTTGGCCCTCTCGGTATCTCTCACCGCATTAGCACAGATTCAGGGGACGATTTTTTTCCCTATTAATGGCTGTGGCGTCGTGCTTTTGGATAACTTATTCGCCCATTTTGCTTGGAAAGAGCCGCTTGGGCGCGTGGGTTTTTTTGGAGCCGCCTTAGGAGGGCTAGCAATGGTTCTCATCATATGAACCTTAGGAAAACAAAGTATGGTAGATAAACTCACAGGGAAAACGGCACTGATCACCGGCGCCGGACGCGGCATCGGCTGGGCGATTGCTCACCGCATGGCCCAACAGGGAGCACATATTGCCGCAGCCGACGTGGCGATGGATTCACCAGAACGCCTAGTCGCAGACCTGCCCACCGAAAGTATAGCCCTCGGCATGGACATCACTTCAGCAGAGGCGGTGCACGCTGGCGTAGAAAAAACCATTGAACATTTTGGCCAACTTGACATACTTGTCAACAACGCCGGATATCTTGTCTTTACAACCTACGAGGACTGTAGCGAAGCCGTCTGGGACCGCATTGTAGAAGTCAACATGAAGGGCACCTTTCTTTGTTGTCAGGCTGTCTTACAGCATATGAAGGCACGCAAACAAGGCGTCATAATAAATATGAGCTCACTGGCTGCTAAGACGGGCGGCGTCGCGGCTGGTCCTCCCTATGCAGCTTCAAAGGCCGGCATCAGCGCATTGACGATTGGTATGGCCCGCAGCGTAGCAGAGCACGGCATCCGCGTCAACGCTATTGCCCCTGGAATTATTGAAACGGCGATGACGGATTCGGCAGAACACGCTCCACTCAAAGCACAAATCCCTATTGGCCACACTGGGCAACCCGAAGATGTAGCAAACTGCGCCCTTTTTTTGGCTTCGGATGAAGCACGTCACATCACAGGTGAAATAATAGACGTCAATGGCGGATTATTCATGGACTAACGCACTAGCCGCTTCCCACTCATTCCAACCCATAAATTAACGCCTTATGAACATACGTAGCCTGCATGCTGTGCAAGTCGACCTACCCGAAAAAAAACCACGCACGCCTGCACGGCGCCAAAGTTGGCGACACGCCTCGCCCATCGGCTTGCCGATGAATAAATATTCCGAGTTTCCGCCGGATTTGCCGCACAAATCACCGGGTATCGGCGGCCGCGCCGTCTGGGTTCAAGTCGTAGCGGAAGACGGCACATGGGGTTTAGGTCGGACCAGTTTTGGCGAACCCGTAGCCGCACTCATCGACTATTTCTACGCCCCTCTTTTGCAAGGCCGCGACTGCTTTGCAACCGAGCACCTAAACGATATGATGTGGCGCGCCTCCAAACGCCATGGTTCACTGGGGTTATCAGCCTGTGCGCAAAGTGCCATCGACCTCGCCCTGTGGGATCTCAAGGGCAAGCTCTTAGAGCAACCTGTATACCGTCTTCTCGGAGGGCCCTCTCACGAAAAAATACGAGCTTATTGCACGGGAGATGATCTAGATTGGGCTCAAGAGTTGGGCTTTAACGCATTCAAAATCACCAATCCCGCGCACTATGAACAGGGCATAGCTGGCATTAATATAGTCGAGGATAAAGTAGGAGCCGCACGCGATGCGGTGGGGCAGAATGCCGAATTAATGATTAATCCTGTCATGGCTTATGACGTCGATTTTGCGGTACGCCTATGCCAACGGCTCCGCCCCTACGAACTGCGCTGGCTTGAAGAACCGCTCATTCCAGAAGACCTTGAGGGCCATATACAGCTACGAAAAGCCGTGCCTTGGATGCCCATTGCTACAGGCGAAGATCATCACACACGAATTCCCTTTCGACAGCTAGTGGAAAATCGCTGCGTCGACGTTGTGCAACCCGACCTACATTGGTGTGGAGGATTAACCGAGGCTACTAAAATCTATCACATTGCCGAGGCGGCGGGTATCAAGTGTAGCCCCCATGGTGGCCTCAACTCGGTCTACGGTCAGCACTTCTGCTATGCTTTTTCCGAATGTTCTCTCTGTGAGTTCCACATGAGCACCCCAGTTGGAGTACCCTTGGAGGAGTTGGTCACTATGCCAGGCATGGTCGTACCAAAAGACGGCTTTCTCGTACCGTCGGACGCGCCCGGATTTGGCTTGGAAATACCTGAACAATGGATAACGGAATGGGATCACAGCACGCACCAGCGCGGAGAAGAAGTGGTGCTTTAGAAGTTGGAAATACGAAGCGAGATAAAGATGCGTATGCAACGACTAGTAGCGACCATCTCCTAGATCGCGCAGCAAATCGGCGTAAGCCGTTTCTCCCTCTTCCTCCCACACGCGCAAAAGCTGCGAACCTACGATACCAATTTCAACAGTTCCCTGCAGACGCTTTAAATCAGACCCGCTGCCCAAACCAAAGCCTAAGGCAAGCGGTACATCGGTGGCCTTTCTACAGCGATCGACAAAGGCAAAGAGTCCTGGATCGATTTCCGTTCGGCTACCAGTTACACCGCGCCGGGCCACGACGTAAACAAAACCGGCTGCGCGCTGGCCGATATCAGCCAGACGCTGATCCGTATTGGTAGGCGTCATGAGTTGAATCGGATGCAGTTCGCGTTCTCGGCTTAGTTCGAAAAGCTCGTCTCCCTCATCGACCGGCAGATCCGGCAAGATATAGCCAACCGAACCACCTTCAGAAAGGGCGTCACAATAAGCTACGTGGCCTAGACGAAAAGCCGTGTTGTAATAGCCCATCATAAGGTGGGGAAAGGCAAACTGATTCGTAGAGCGCTGCATCAAATCAAAATACTGCTCTAGAGATACCCCCTTTTCCAGTGCACTTTGGTTAGCACGCGCAAAAGTCGGCCCGTCGGCAACCGGCTCACTAAAGGGCATCTGCAATTCTACGAGGTCTACTCCCACCTCACCCATAATTTCCAACATGCGCCAGTTTTCCTCGAGCGAGGGATAGCCGGCGATGAGGTGAGTCATCAACAACACATTGCGCTCTTTGAGGCGCTCTCTAATATAGGCTTCGAGGTTCACAGTTTTTCAACCTTTTGACGCAAAAACTCTTTCCACTTTGCGTCATCAAGCGCGTCTGCAATCGTAAATATATCTTTGTCTCCGCGTCCTGACATATTGATTAGCACGGTCTGTTCGGGATTCATACTAGCCGCTTCGCGCAGCCCGCCAGCCAGTCCGTGACAGCTTTCCAAAGCGCCGATAATTCCCTCTGTTCGCATAAGTATCTTGAGTGCGTCAATAACTTCCGCATCGGTGGCCGATTCGGTCCGCATGCGCTCACTTTCATGCCAGTGGGCAAGAATCGGACTCACACCAATGTAGTCCAACCCCGCAGACACGGAGTGCGTGTGCTGCATTTGCCCCTCATCGTCTTGGAAAAAATAGGTCTTGTAGCCCTGAGCCACGCCCGGAACGCCCATACCACCGGCGAGCCGAGCGGCATGTTGGCCGCTGCTCAACCCTTTACCGCCGGCCTCAATACCTACTAATTCTACTTCGGGGTCATCGAGAAAGCCGAGAAAAAGGCCCGTCGCATTGGATCCACCGCCGACACATGCATAAACACGGTCGGGCAGTTTGGCGGGACAGGCCAGCATCTGTTCACGAGATTCCAGCCCAATAATTCGCTGAAAATAAGCGACCATCTGAGGAAAAGGATGCGGACCGCACGCCGTACCCAACGCATAGTGCGTGTCTTCCATCGAGTAAGCCCAATCACGTAGACACTCGTTGATTGCATCCTTCAGCGTAGCAGCGCCGTCTTCGACGGCAACAACCGTAGCTCCTAACTGCTCCATCCAGAAGACATTAGGCCGCTGTCGCTCAACGTCGACGGCCCCCATATATATCGTGCAGTCCAGACCAAAACGGGCTGCCATCGTTGCGGTCGCAACCCCGTGTTGACCTGCACCGGTTTCTGCAATGACTCGCCGCTTACCCATGCGCTTGACCAACAACCCCTGTCCCATGACGTTATTCGCCTTGTGAGCGCCAGTTTGATTGAGATCTTCACGTTTGATGAAGATCTGCGCACCACCAATTTCACTGGTTAGGTTTTCCAGATAAGTGATTGGGGTTGGACGGCACGAATAGGACTGCATAACCTGCACAAATTCGGGCCAAAAAGACTCATCTGCCCGCGCCTCGTCAAACACTCCGATGAGTTCATCGAGCGTTGTGCGAAGAATCTCTGGCACAAATGCGCCGCCAAAGGAGCCAAAGTAGCCCGGACGGGAAGGAGCAAATATTTCGTCGGTCAGCGTACCCATCAATTGACCAACTTTGCGCGACGCAAGGCATCGGTTAGGGCATTCCCAGTGGGTTCATCTACTTGTTCCCGCTTCATGCGCTCTTGGAAATCTCGCAAATTAGCAGCGGATTCCATAGATTCAACCTGTCGAATAGAAAGACGCAAACGCTGACGGCGCATATCGGCTTCGAGCACAACAATACGCACTTCTTCTTCCAGAGAGAGTACCTCGCGCGGATGGGCGATGCGGCGATCGGCAATTTCCGAAACGTGTACCATACCCCGAATCCCTTCAGCTAACTCCACAAAGGCACCGTAGTCTTCTAGGCTGTCAACCTTACCGGTAGCGACAGTGCCAGCTGGGAACTGCTCACGCACGGCATCCCAAGGATTTTTCTCCAGTGCTTTTATCGAGAGAGAAATCCGCTCTTTACGGCGATTTCCCAATCCCTTAGTGTCTATTACGACTACCTCGATTTCCTGTCCCTCTTGCAGAACATCACCCGGTTGATTGACGCGCTGATGGCTAATCTCGGAAACATGCACCAGCCCTTCAACTCCTGCCCCCAACGCAACAAAGGCGCCGAAGTCCTGCAGGCGCGTTACCGTGCCCTGTAGCTTTGCCCCTTTTTTGAGCATGGCTCGCACAGCCTCTGCTTCCTTGTTCTGTTCGGCCTCTAGTAGCGCACGGCGCGATACAACGATGTCGCGCCCTTGATGGCGGAACTCTATGATCTTAAAGCTGAACGTCTTGCCTCGGTAATCTTCGGCGCTCTTGACGTAAGTTGTATCAATCTGCGATATAGGACAAAAGCCGCGCACGCCGCCTTGAAAAATAATGCCCATCCCCCACTTGTTCACCGCGTCAACTTGCCCCTCTACCGGCATACCGGCCTTAAATGCCTGATAGAGTGCATCGGTATTGCCGTCTGTACGACTCACGCTGCGCGTTAACTGAACTTCGTCGTCAACCTTAGAGGCAAAAGCTTCTATTTGATCTCCCACGGCAAATAATACCTCACCGTCTTTATTGAGAAGTTCGCTAATGCGAATGATGGCCTCGCCGCGACCACCGTAGTTTACAAAAGCGCTCTCACCATCAATTTTGGCAATGACGCCGCTCACCTTGTCTCCGACTTTGATTTCGCCTTTTGTGTCAGCCCCACTTTCGGCCAGCATTTGGGCGAATTCACTCTCATTAGCTTCAGAGGAAGCCGGATCTTCCTCGGGCTCACTTGCAGCAGCTTCTACAGGCACAGCCTCCTTTTCTGGGACGCTGGTCTCACCTGCTTCCGCCGTTTCAGAAGCGTCTGCGACAACCTCTGCATCAACCTGCGATGCCTGGGCCTCATCGTTAGACTCCTCCTGAACTTCTCCTTCTTGAGCCTGAGGATCATCAGCCATTACAACACTCCTTTACAATCTGAGCAGAACCCCATGCGTGGTCCCGCGCGTCTAGTTGTTGGTTCCATTTCTAGGGCAGGAGTATAACCTTACCCGTGGTCTTGCGACCCTGTATCGCCCGATGTGCCTCAACAGCATCGGACAGCGAAAAGCGATAGCCGATGCGCAAGTCGAGCGCTA
>MDTD01064564.1_pt1 | contig 10152 bp, 9 predicted proteins | sample 811221 | NCBI WGS metagenome assembly MDTD01 (sample SAMN05326646, study PRJNA326480) | marine metagenome | isolation source: seawater | place: Pacific Ocean: South West | collected 2011
AACCTCCATGAACGAGGTCGAAAAATCAGCCACGGTTGGATCAGCCGAACAAATCGCTGAAGACCTCAGCGGCTACGACGTGGACCTAGTCGTTTGTCGAATTGGATACGACCAGCCGCCCCGCTCCGCTTTAACCGAGGTCATAGAACGCATCGGAAGTGAACTCGCACCGTTAGCGCGAGAGTTTGAGGACAAAAGATGAGATTACTTCTCGACCTTCGCCAAATAACAGACCATGTCGAACGTCAACGCTTAGCCGTTCAAGCTGACACGCACGGCATTTGGGGGGTCGTCGTTACCGGCCCCCCAGGCGCAGAAACCGTTGAGGCGAGCGCAATAGCTACAGCAACCGACCACGTCACCATTGCTGTCGACATAGACGGAGAAGCAGCGCACCCCACAACGATCGCAGAAGAAGTAGCGGTGTTAGATCAACTCTCTCAACGACGCACCATGGTCATTCTTCGAGCCGGAAACGAAACGAGGAACACGATAACAACACTATTGAAGGGCCTACCTAAAGAAGGAGTCATCCTGTCACCTCCACCAGCTCAAGCTGCTGTCGTCGTGCATGGGCCCGAAGACATCCCGCGCATTGAGATATCGCAAGGACCCGAACAATTAGCGGAACTGATAGATCAGCATCGCGATGCAAACGAACAGTTCCTGGTTGTAGCCACGGACCGATCAGTGAAGGAACTAGCCCGACACGCCATTGGAAGAGCAGCCTCCACAGATTTTCCGCAAATGGTCGCAGACATGGCAGATCAAATCGACCCGCTTAACTAAACAAGTTCGATTCTCCCCACTAACTTCCAACTTCGTGCCTGCTTACACTTCCCGCTTGTGGTGCGCTCTTATTGTTTGTTGCGCCGGGTTTCTAACAGCATGCGCAGCCGATGATTCCGAGGCGATAAGAACCCTAGAAACCAGCACCACACACGCAACCTCTGCACCGGCACCAACTTCTTCCACCCCGACCACAACCACCACTCACACGACCACGACCACCATTCCCACCACTACATCGACCCAACCGATAACCACCACAACAGTCGATGAACCAGCAACGACTGTTCCCATCACAACAACAACGTTGCCGCCGCCAACTATCGCCATTACCCCACGGGGTATCCCCGTCAGAGTCTCAGAACTGACCGACCAAGGATGGGAGGTGCATGACCCATGCGGCGACCTTGTACCAATAACTAAAGCGTTTCCTGTCCGCAATGTTCAAGTCGTCCTCGATCCCGGACACGGCGGTAAAGACCCAGGGACCCTAGGACCCACGGGTCTCAAAGAAAGTGAACTAAACCTCAAAGTTTCCCTCGCAGTTTCACAACTGCTACAAGACAAAAACATTGGGACTCTCCTGACTCGCACCGGCGACTACTACATCGAACTCAACGAACGAATTGCGCTAGCAGACGCAGCTAACGCAGCCGCCTTCATCTCCATCCACCACAATGCACCTGCTGCCGCGAAATCGAACACACCTGGGACGGAAGTCTTCGCTCAAACAGGAGATCAGGAGTCAGCTCGACTTGCAGGACTCCTCCACCAAGAAGTCTTCGAAGCGTTATCAACAGTCGAACAAATCCAATGGACATCACGGTGGGATGCTGGGGCCCTCCGGGTGGTCAACTCAAGTGGGGGAGACGCATACAGCCTGGTGCGTAAACCCGAAACAACGAACGCCTTGTTAGAAGTCGCCTATCTCGCGAGCCCATCAGAAGGCGAGTTCCTAGCTACCCGCCAATACATAAAACTGATCGCACCCCCCATAGCTGCCGCCATCGAAACATTCCTCACCACCGACGAAATCGGCACCCCGCTACTTGAACGGGCCCGAATCCATAACCCCAGCGGCGGGCGTCGCACTTGCCCTCTGGTAGAACTCGAATAATCCAACAGATTTCACCTCGACAGCGCAGTTGGGGGTCTACCTTGGCGAGTACTCGACGTTGAATGGAGATGCCGTGTCAACCGAACTTACCTATCTAGCCTGGAGCGCCCTTCTGTGTATCGTGCTGTGGTTGCCCTACGTACTCGAACGAATCCAAAGCCAAGGCCTTGGGACCGTCCTGACGTATCCCGAGAACCCCCCGGCGCCAGCAGCCTGGGCACAGCGAGCCCAACGAGCACATCTCAACATGGTTGAAAACCTGCCCGCCTTCGCTGCCCTGGTGATTATCGCCCACCTCACTGACGCCAACGCGACCGCCGGAGCAGCGCTGTTCTTCTGGGCGCGCCTGGCACATGCAGTAGTTCACATCATGGGTCTTCCATATATCCGTACCCTCGCCTTTGCAGCTAGCTGGGTCGGCATGCTCATGATCTTCTTTTCTGTGCTTTAGACCTTAGGTATCTCAAAAACGCGCTGAAGGGCTGGACTCATCGTGCCCGACTGTCCTTCCCACACAACCGAGGCTCATTTTTACTTAAGTGATCTTTGAGTGCCCTAAATGAGCACTGGTCAAGATCAAGGGGGGCGCTCAGCCCCCCGCAACAGTGATGGAGCCGGTCATACCTGGATGCAGCGAGCAGAAAAACTCGTAGGTTCCAGGTTGAGAAATTTCGATAGTTGCCGCAGAACCCCCACCTACGACGCCACTATCGAATTCTCCAGTGGGATTCTCTGGAGTTCCCGCAGTGACGCTATGAGCCTCCGCGTCTGAATTAAAGAATGAAATCTTTCCCGGTACAGCATCCTCTACGACCTGATAATCGAAATCAGCGATCAGATTGGTGTTGTTGGCCGTGCGTGACCCAATGACGCCTGGGCCCGAAGCGTTTGGATCCGCTAACGGCCAAATGCTCGGATTCCACATCGAAAAGGCCCCTAGCTGATTGTCGTGCTCGCCGTCAGCCCAAGCATGAATCATCCAACCTTCACTGGCATCACCCTGCGGTTGGTCCAATGGGCCGTCTTTTGTCCCGTCACACACCGACGGCAACACTGTCACGTCCTGACCCGCAAGCCGACACAAGTTGTAGTGAATGTGCCAGTTGTCAAGCGGACCACTAAAACCTTCAAAGTGGTCGTTTCCGACCGCAGCGAACGGCATGTAGAACGCTGCGCCCGCAATCTCAACGTCAACCCCTTTCCACACCCCATCCTTGCAACGGCCAAGAGCCCCAAACGGGGGAGCGGAGTCGTCAGCAGCTACGAACAGCAAAATCTCTGGAGCCGAAGGATCGAACTTCCCATCAATGATCAACTGAAAATTTGTGAAATGCGAACCCATATTCGGAGTCTGGGCACGGTCAGGGAAATACCCAGCAGCGCAAGCATCATTTACATCTGTGAAACGACGCAACGTTTCTTGCACTTGACCTAACTGGCGAACCAAAATCCCTAACTCCATTGAGGTCATATTTAGCTCAGATGGAACGGGTTCCCCTGAATCAAACAAAGCTTTGAGGTCTTGGAAAGAGCACGGCAATTCAACCACCTGACACCGCGTTTGACTGCCCTTCGGGCCCTCAACCAAAGCAGGGATAACCTGATCTCCGCTTTGAGTAAACACGTACCTGGTGTATCCAACGCGCCCCATAGGGCTATCTGGCATTACCGATGGAGCGAATGCATCTGAACTCGGCGCATATGCCGTATGGTCGAGAGCCAACGTCGGATCATCAGAATCCAACACCGATTCACTGGTCCCTAAGGTTGTAGACGTTCCAGTCTTCGCCGGTGTCGTCGACAACGAATCTGACGTCTCCGACTCGATGCTGTCAACAACCGTGGTTGACGGCACAGGGGACGAAACTTGGCTGTTGGAACAACTAGTAGCAACAACTAAACCCAGTATCCAGAACAGGCTCCACAGAGACAGACGATTCATAACAGACATTTTGCGCTGATTTCGTGGGCGATCCAATGCTCATAAGGAATTCTTATCAGCTTCTCAGGAAATAGAATGTGAGATCTCAGATGGCGTCACTCTCTGATTGCTGGGACCATAGGCCACCTTAAAGGGGGATGTTGTGAACGATTTCGAGGGAAAGATGGCAGTCGTCACTGGTGGGGGCACCGGCATGGGCCGCGAACTGGTCAGGCAACTAGCTGCCGCCGGATGTCACGTCGCCATGTGCGATGTCAATCCCGAAAATATGGCCGAAACCGAGCAACTTGCACTCAGTGAAACAACACATTCCGTGCGAGTCACCTCGCACATATGTGACGTCGCAGACGAAGTAGACGTCATCGCATTTCGAGACCAGCTCCAAATCCTTCACCAAACCGAACATGTTGACCTGGTCTTCAATAACGCAGGAATTGCAGGAGGAGGCAGCTTTGTTACAGACGAAGACCGTATGGCGTGGGAAAAAACTTTCGACGTCTGCTGGTACGGCGTCTACTACGGAAGCCGAACTTTCTTACCTCTGCTTATCCGCAGCGAAGAAGGACATCTCGTCAACACCAGCAGCATCAACGGCTTTTGGGCGACAGTAGGACCCGAAACCCCCCACACTGCCTACTGCGCAGCAAAATTCGCCGTGAAGGGCTTCACTGAGGCACTCAACGTTGATCTACAACTCAATGCTCCACACGTCACTGCACATGTAGTGATGCCTGGTCACATCGGAACATCCATCAGTCTCAACAGCATTGCGGCCCACGGAGGACCCAACCTGGAACGCATCCGCAAAAACCTCGCGGAACGTGGAGCTGAAGTGGATCAAATGTCTGACTCTGACCTTACCGACCTCGTAAATATGCAAGGTCAACGCTTCCGGGACGAAGCTCCAACAACTGCAGCCCAAGCAGCAGAGATCATTTTGAACGCGCTCCGAGACAACCGTTGGAGAATCCTCGTCGGTAGCGACGCAATCGTTATCGACGAACTGGTTCGCGAAGATCCTGAAGCGGCATACGAACCAGAATTTCGACAACGCATTCTGGATCGCGGACACCTGAACTTTTTGATTGGACGTTAAAACCGTGCAAACCGAGCCAGTAAGTTGCCAAATATGCAACTTGCTCAGGGACCCCGAGTACGGTTCTCACCGTTCTACAGAAAATCAGAAGCCGCGGGAATTCAAACAGCGACCGTGTACAACCGAATGGTCCTCCCCGTAGCCACCGACGATCCAACGGCGGACTACGAAGCGCTCACCCAACGAGTGGCGTTATGGGATGTGGGCTGCGAACGACAAGTGCAGATCCAAGGACCGGACGCACTCAAACTCTGCCAATATTTGAGTGCTCGAGATCTATCTCAACTCAAAATAGGTGTCGCCAAATACGTGCCCTTATGTGACCACCAAGGCCGACTCATCAACGATCCGGTCGCTCTCCGAGTAGACGAAGACACCATATGGCTCTCAATAGCTGACTCCGATGTGCTGCTGTGGATACGCGCGATTAGCGGAGAACGGGGCGACAACGTTGACGTCATCGAACCAGACGTATCGCCCCTCGCGGTACAAGGCCCCCGCGCAATCGACACCGTCGCCGACGTCTTCGGAGATTGGGTTCGCGAACTCAAGTTCTTTCACTTCCGACGCATCACCCACCAAGACATCCCCCTGGTGGTATGTCGTTCAGGCTGGAGCAAGCAAGGTGGATTCGAACTCTTCCTCGAAGATGGCAGCAAAGGCGAGCAACTCTGGGACCTGATCTGGACCGCCGGAGAACCGCACGGAATTCGAGTCGGAGCACCCAACTACGCTGAACGAATCGAAAATTTCTTGCTGTCCTGGGGCGCAGACACCGACGAAGAAAGCGACCCATTCGAAGCTGCCATAGGAAACTACGTCGACCTCGGTGTCGAACATGAGTTCATTGGAAAACAGGCACTTCTGGAAAAGCGCGCCCTCGGACCTACCCGTGAACTCAAAGGCCTCCTGATCGAAGGAGAACCACTCGAACCCAACCCAGAACCAACAGGGCTTCGCAACCCTAATGGCACCCACGCTGGTCAAACCCGCGTCATCGCCCACTCACCACGATTCAAACAAAACCTAGGATTGGCAATAGTCGAAGTGCCCCACAACCTTCCAGGCACCAAATTAGAAGTGGAAACATCTGAAGGCTGGCGACCAGCCACAGTCTCAGACTTGCCGTTCGATCTGTAGTTAGGACTTACTGCCGCTAGCCTGAGCAGACCCGCGGGCGTAGTTCAATGGCTAGAACCTCAGCCTTCCAAGCTGATGATGCGAGTTCGATTCTCGTCGCCCGCTCCACCAAAGCTCCCCAACTCGATAGGGGACACGGCAACCTACCCCGATAGAATTCTGCCCCTGTGAAGACCACCGTTACTCCAGTTGACCAAGCAGAACTTGACGCCCTCAACGAATCCGCCGACGGCGCCTCCGATGAAGCTGGCGAGCAACAAGAACGCACCTTCGGCCCCCGAGTCAAACTCACCGTTGAGGTTGACCAAGAAACTTTCGAAAACGCGATCGAAGAAGCGTTCCGAAAAATCGCGAAAGAAGTACGAGTACCAGGATTCAGAAAAGGAAAAGCTCCACGACCGGTCCTTGAATCACACATCGGTACCGAATACGCCAGAGCTCAAGCGCTCGAAGACGCAATTCCCGGCTACTACGCAGACGCGGTACGCGCCGAAGCAGTAGATGTCATAGCAGCACCCGACCTGACGCTGACCAGCGGCCAAGAAGACGGACTTGTTTGCTTTGAAGCAATCGTAGAAACCCGACCCACAATCGCCGTAAACGGCTACGCCGACCTTGAAGTCGAAATACCGAACCCAACACCAAGTGATGAAGAAGTACAAGAACAAATCGACGTTCAACTCCGACAAACAGCCGAACTCGTCGACGTTGAACGCCCCGCAACCAGCGGCGACCAAGTATCGATCGACATCGCAGGAACAGTCGACGGCGAGGCGCTTCCAGGCCTCACAGCAGACGACTACCTCTACTCCATAGGAAGCGGAGGCATAGTCGAAGAAGTTGACAACCAACTCGAAGGGGCAAGTCCTGGAGATGAACTGAACTTCAGCGCCGACCACCCCGTACAAGAAGACGTCTCAATCGACTTCGAAATAAAGGTAAATGCCGTTAAAGAAGAAGTGCTGCCGGAACTCAATGACGAATGGGTTGAAGAGAACACCGAACACGAATCGGTAGACGAACTTCGAACAGAGACGATCCAACGCATGAAAATGATGCGAACCTTCCAAGCCAACGCCGCTATGCGAGAAAACACAGCAGCAGCACTCGCCGCCCTAGTCGAAGACCCCGTGCCCGACTCAATGGTCAATGGTGAGATGTCCGAACAACTGCAGCAGCTAGCGATGCGACTGCAGGGACAGGGAATGAACCTCGAAACGTGGATGCAAATGACCGGCCAAGACCCAGAGTCATTCACCGGAGAACTACGCGAAGCAGCGGAACGCTCAGCGAAAGTCGATTTAGCACTGCGATCAATTGTCGAGAAAGAGACAATCTCAGTAGACGACGCCGACGTTGACGAAGAACTAGAACGCATGGCCGAACAATTTCAAACCTCCCCTCAGGATCTACGTCAGCAAATAGAAGACCAGGGCGACGGGCTCGGACCAATCCAAGCAGAAATAAGCAAACGCAAAGCATTGGAATGGCTGGTTAGCGAAGTCAAATTGATTGATGAAGACGGCAACTCCGTTGAGCGCGAAGACCTCGAACTACCCGACTTAACAGATTCCGACTCTGATGAAGCAGTCGACAGCGCTACCGTTGACGACGAAGAGAAAGACGATACGGAAAAGGATGAGGAACAGTGAGCCTCGAAGCACAGAACTACCTAGTTCCCACAGTCGTAGAACAGACCAACAGGGGAGAACGCGCCTACGACCTATATTCCCGTCTCCTCAAAGAGAACATCATTTTCCTAGGCACTCCCATTGACGACACCATCGCCAACTTGGTGTGCGCCCAAATGATCCACCTCGAATCAGAGAACCCTGACCGGGACATCAACATCTATATCAATTCACCAGGCGGTGACATTAACGCCCTGTTCGCCATTTACGACACCAGCCAATACATTCGCAATGACATCTCGACCATCTGCCTCGGTCAAGCGGCTTCGGCTGCGGCGGTTCTGCTCGCTGCAGGCACTCCAGGGAAACGGATGGCGTTACCACACGCACGAGTACTACTCCACCAGCCGTACGGCCAAGCGATGGGCCAGGCCACCGACATCGAATTGGCCGCTCGAGAAATCGACAGGATGAGAGACCTACTGGAAGGCATCCTCGCACGTCACACAGGACAAGACCTCGAACGAATTCACACAGACACCGACCGTGACTTCATTATGGATGCCGAGGCCGCGAAAGAATACGGAATTATCGACGAAGTCATCGACAGTAGAGAGGTTGCCGAAGACGGCCCGATCCGCGCCGCCTAACAATTCCACTGTTCAGAGAGACGATCAGTCGGTACTCTCAACTCTTACCCCAAAACAAATCAAGTGCACGAGGTAACACAGCTTTCCCGTCGGAACGTCCCCCCGCTTTGACTGGACTGTGCCATCCTTAGCAAACGGCTATCAACCAAACTGGTTGGGTAACCAGAACGAGGTATCGGCAACGTGGCGAAATTCGGAGAAGGCGGAGAGCTACTTAAATGTTCTTTCTGCGGAAAATCTCAGAAACAAGTCAAAAAACTCATCGCCGGCCCAGGTGTCTACATCTGTGACGAATGCATCGATTTATGTAACGAAATAATCGAAGAAGAACTCGCGGACAACACAGAAGTGGACTTTGATGAGGTCCCTAAACCGTCAGAGATCTTCGACTTCCTCAACGAATACATAATCGGGCAAGAACGCACCAAAAAGATCCTGTCCGTAGCTGTATACAACCACTACAAGAGAGTCCAATTCGGCCAAAGCCTCGAATCTGATGTAGAAATCGCCAAATCCAACATCATGTTGATCGGACCAACCGGCTGCGGCAAAACGATGATGGCCCAAACCCTTGCTCGAATGCTCAATGTGCCCTTCGCGATCGCCGACGCAACAGCATTGACCGAAGCAGGATATGTAGGCGAAGACGTCGAAAATATTTTGCTCAAGCTCATCCAAGCCGCCGATTACGACGTCAAGAGAGCCGAAACCGGCATCATCTACATCGATGAGATCGACAAAGTGGCACGCAAAGCTGAAAACCCCTCGATTACCAGAGACGTATCGGGTGAAGGTGTCCAACAAGCGCTACTCAAAATTCTTGAAGGAACCCAAGCCTCAGTACCACCCCAAGGCGGCCGCAAACACCCCCATCAAGAGTTCCTACAAATCGACACCAGCAACATTCTTTTCATTTGCGGCGGAGCATTCGATGGACTCGAACGGGTCATCGCCGATCGAATAGGACAGCGAGCAGTTGGCTTCGGAGCAGATATTAAGTCAGTCAGCGACCGAGCAAACCTTGATCTGCTCCCGCAAGTACTCCCCGAAGACCTCCAAAAATACGGACTCATTCCAGAATTCATTGGGCGTCTTCCGGTGGTCGGAGTGGTCGACGAACTTGACCACGCTGCTCTCACCAGCATTCTTCTTGAACCCCGAAATGCACTAGTCAAGCAATACCAACGCATGTTCGAACTTGATGGAGTGGAACTCGAGTTCACCGACGAAGCAATCAGCGCCGTCGTTGATCAGGCGATCCTGCGGAACACCGGTGCGCGCGGATTACGAGCGATCCTTGAAGAAGTTCTCCTAGGAGTCATGTACGAAGTACCCAGTCGCGAAGATATCGCTCGGTGCATCATCGACAGCGATGTCGTTCTCGAGAAGGTAAACCCGACCCTGGTGCCACGCAGGGATGACAGCGGTGGCGAGCGCCAAGCCTCCTAGACGGACAAGACACCGTCTCAAACCAACTTCAAACAATCAGCCACCACAACAGCTCACCACGTACGCAGAAGCGACCCTGTGGCTCCAAGATCATTACAACCTAGAACAGCATTTAGGAGGGCCAGCAACCGAACCCCCCTCCCTTCACCGGATGAATGCCCTGATGGAAATGCTGGGCAACCCCCAACGCGAGATCCCAGCGATACACATCACTGGGACCAACGGCAAAGGCAGCACCTCGCGAATGCTGGTAGGACTCATCGCCGCCACCGGGCTAGACGTTGGCAGCTACACCTCACCCCACATTGAGACTGTTAACGACAGAATCATGATCGCCA
>MDTD01129103.1_pt1 | contig 10152 bp, 9 predicted proteins | sample 811221 | NCBI WGS metagenome assembly MDTD01 (sample SAMN05326646, study PRJNA326480) | marine metagenome | isolation source: seawater | place: Pacific Ocean: South West | collected 2011
CAGGCCCGTTCGATGGTCAATGAGCTGAGCAGGATTGCAATCGTGGAGATCCAAAGCACTGGCGGGAGTTGGATGCTGCCCAGTTCGATTTTGTTTGAGAGACGAAAACGGATGATCAGATAGCCAACCACGCAAGCGCCAAAGAGCATGGTGAGAGCTGCGAGAAACAGCCACATGCCAAAGCGTCCGGTCTTGTTTTGTTTCTGCCATTCAGTGGGAACGTCGGTGGAATGGTGTTGTGCTGAGAGTTCCATGTTAGTGCACTCCAATGGGTGCGGTTGGGTTGGGAACACGACTCAGGCAACAGGCGTTTTTCATGCTGCGGTCGTGTCGGTTTATTCGACAACTTGCTGCGTCGGTGCCGGTGCTGCAGCTTCGACATCTTCGTGATACTGGCGGGTGTCCATGAGGATAATGCCGATCATCACCGAAGCGAAGAAGATTGAAGCGATGAGGATCTGGCCGAAAAACTGGTTTTCATACTTGAGGTGCATGTAAAACGCAGCCACCAGTGAGACTTTGATTGCAGCAACAATCAAGGCAACCCAGACGTTCATCGGGCCAAGGTCCACCCAGGTCACCGCGACGGTCAGAAAGGTGAAGAACAGCAGCAACACGTAAACCCCCAACAGCAGCGGGATGGAGCTGACATGTTCATGTTCTTCATCGTGATGTTCGTGACTCGGATTGGCAGTTGCTTCAGTCATGTTTATCTCTCGCAGATTCAGCGACATTGAAGGCCGCAGCTGTTTGAATGCGTCGGTGTCTTAGTGAATCAGATACAACAACGGGAAAAGGAAAATCCAGATCAGGTCCACCAGGTGCCAATAGAGTCCGACGATGTCGACGGGGACGTTGTAGGCTTTGGAGAACTGACCTTTGCAGGCACGCACGAAAATCCAGGCGATCAATGACATACCGATGAGCACGTGAATGACATGCAGACCGGTCATCAGGTAATAGATCTGGAAGAAGTGATGCACACGCGGTTTTTCCAACTCGGGCAGTTGGTCATAAGTCAAAAGGTGATGTCCAGCATGATCTTCGGGCATGTCATGCGCCGGTGCTTTGAGAATCTGAGGATTCACACCGGCTGGGCCATTGCCGGGGACGCCGATGGTCGAATGTTCCAACTCGCCGGGCTTGGGCGCTTCAACGGTTAATGACTCGCGGACCTCACCGGCATCTGCTGCAGTGTGATGCTCAGCAGGTTTGACAGCATGGTTGTCATGTTCGCCATGATGCGGCGGGTGATAGCCAAGCTCGGGAATCTGGTACGCCTTGGGGACCTCCCAATGCACACCATACTTGCCGAAGTAATGGTTCTCGATGTTCTTGATATGCCAATGCTTCATGGTCGGCGTGATGGCATACTCACCGGTAAGTCCCAGCGACTTGTTGGCCTGTTCGACATCAAAGTAGGCATTGCGAGCACCGGGAAAAAGTCCGCTGTGGAACTTGGAGGTGTACTCGACATACTTGACGCCAAGGAAACCAAAACCGCCAAGCAGCGTGATCGCCAGCAGAAGCTTGAGCAGTTGTTGTTGCCCCAACTGTGCAGCACGAACCGCCCAGGCCATGGTCATGGAACTGGTCAGCAGGATCACGGTGTTGATCGCACCGAGTTTCATGTCGAGCATTTTGTGTGCGTACATGAAGATGTCGGTGTGATTGGCACGGTAAATGGCGTAGCCGCAGAAAAGGCCGCCGAACATGAGGATTTCGGTGGACAGGAACGCCCACATCCCCAGCTTGGCAGAGGTGTTCTGCTGATGCTTGGTTTCAAAGTGATGGGCGAGATGCGGATCGTGACCGTGGCCGTGATCCGAATCGTGAGCCATAACATTGGTGTTGGCAGTGGTATCAGTCATTGGCTTTCACATACCCCTTGATGGATTCATCGTATTGCCACTCGGTCATGTCGTACGGATCACCAGCGGCCGGCGTGTCGGTGAAGTTGTCATGCGGGGGCGGCGAGGAACACTGCCATTCGAGTGTGTTAGCGCCCCACGGGTTGGCCGGTGCAGGTGCCCCCTTAAGCAGCGAGTGAATCCAGTTAAACAGCACCAGGAACAGACCCGACCCCAGCACAAATGCACCGCCGGTGGAGATGTGATGGTAGATCTGATAGTCATCGATATAAGACGCGTAACGACGCGGCATGCCCTGGGAGCCAGCAATAAACTGGATGAAGAACGTCAGGTTGAATCCGACGAAGACCATGGCACACGCAATCGCGCCGACCTTCTCGGAGTACATCTTGCCGGTCATCTTCGGCCACCAGTGATACATCCCGCCAAGGAAGGCAATGAGCGTGCTACCCATCATCACATAATGGAAGTGGGCCACGATGAAGTAGGTGTCATGCAGATGAATGTCCGTTGCCAACGCACCCAGGAACAAACCCGTCAGTCCGCCGATGGCAAAGAGCAGGATAAATGAGAGCACATAAAGCATCGGCGTCCGCAGGTGAATCTCACCGCGATACATTGTCGATAGCCAGTTAAACACCTTGATCGCAGAGGGAATCGACACACTGAACGTCAGCAAACTGAACACCGCGTTGGCCATCGGGGATTGACCGGAGGTGAACATGTGATGACCCCAGACGAAAAAGCCAAGCAAAGCAATCGCGATGGAGCTGTAAGCGATGAAGCTGTAGCCGAAGATGTGCTTGCGGCTGTGCGCGGTCACCAGTTCGCTGATCACCCCCATGGCAGGTAACACCATGATGTACACCGCTGGGTGCGAGTAGAACCAGAAAAAGTGCTGATACAGAATTGGATCACCACCGAGGTTGGGATCGAAAATCCCCACGCGGAACGCACGCTCTGCGATGAGCAGAAGCAGTGTGATGGCCAGCACCGGTGTGGCGAGTAACTGGATAATCGCCGTGCCGTACAAAGCCCAGAGAAACAGCGGCATGCGGAACCAGCTCATCCCCTTGGGACGAAGCATGTGCATGGATGCGATGAAGTTGACGCCGGTGAGAATGGAGGAAAAGCCCAACACAAAAGCGCCAAACGTCGCTTCAACCACTGCGGAGTTGGAGTCCATGGAGTATGGCGTGTAGAACGTCCAACCCGTTTCCAAACCGCCGTAGCCAATGTACTGCGCCAGACCGGGGAACATCGCAACCAGCACGCCTTTGAGCAGCACCCATGCCAGGATCAACGAACCAATCACGAAGATGTGAAAGCTCGCCAGGTTGAGCTTGGGGAATGCCACGTCCTTGGCACCAAGCATCAACGGCAGGACAAAGTTACCCAACACAGCAGGGATACCGGGAATGATAAACAGGAACACCATCACCGCACCGTGAAGCGTGAACATGTGGTTGTACACGTCCATCCAATGCTTCAGATAAGCCGGATCGTAGTTTGCATGGTTCTCGATGTTGGCAATGGGCAGCGCCAGCATGGTACGCAGGATCAGGGCGAAGATACCACCCAGCAGCAGGAAGGTGCAGATGGAAATGCCGTACATGATGCCGATGCGTTTGTGGTCAACCGTGAACGCCCAGGAAGCAAAGCCCCTGGAGTGGTTGAGGTAATTATCGCCGGAGTTATGTTGGGACTCGGGCAAGTCGTTGGCATGAGGTGTGGGAATCGAGGTCATTGCTGGCCCTCCGTCGTCGTTTGAGACGATTGGTTTTCTTGTTCACTGGCGGCCTGGTCATCCTTCTCAAGCGGCTCGGTGGGGATGTTGCCATCGAAGTGTTTACTGATGGACTTGAAGTATAGGATCAGGGCGGTGATCTCCGAGTCCTTGAGTTGTCCCTTGTAGGTCGGCATGACATTCTGGTAACCCGAAACAATATGTGCACCGGGTTCGAGAATGGATTGCTTGATGTAGGCTTCATCCGCAAGAATCTTGCTGCCATCGGTCATGGCTTCTTCGCGTCCAAACAAATCCTTGAACGACGGACCCGTCGAGGCTTGTCCATCATTGGTGTGACACTGAGCACAACCGCGCAGGTTGTAAATCTTTTCACCGGCCTCGATGGGAGACATGGTCTTGAGGAAGTTGGCTGCATCGGTCAGCCAGCCTTCAAACTCACCAGCAGGATGCACCGTCACGACGGACTTCATCACCGAGTGTTGCTGACCACAGTACTCGGCACAGAACAGGTTGAAATCGCCAGGCTGGGTTGCTGTGAACCAGGTCTTGGTGAATCGGCCGGGGACCGCGTCCTTCTTGATACGGAACGCGGGAATGAACAGACTGTGAATCACGTCATCAGACTGCATCACCAGACGGATCGGCGTATCCACGGGGACATGCAGGTTGTTATCAACATGACCGTTGGGATAGACAAACTGCCAGGACCATTTTTTGGCAATGACCTGAATTTCATAGGCCTGGCTGGGCGGGGTTGCCATATCCAGAAAGCCTTTGAAGCCGAAGTAGAAAATACCCATCACGACAAACGTGGGGATGATCGACCAGGTGAGTTCCAAAGCTGTGGAGTGATGCGGCGCGGGCTTGTTGGCTTCATAGCCAGCTCGCTTGCGATAGCGCACCACAAAGAGAACCATCCAACCCAGAATCATCATGAACATCAACACGCACAGCCAGTAGATGAAATAGAACAGTCCATCGACTTCACTGCCATAGTTTGACGCGTTGTCGGGCATCCAGACACGGGAGCCAATTTGTGCTAGTAGGTTTATCATCGTTGTTTCATAACCCTTGTTTTGAGGGTTTAGGGATTTGGGATTGGGGATTAGGGTCAAGGCAGTCATTGCCAGATCACGAACTGATGATTCTTCCTAATCCCTAATCACTAATCACTAATCCCTTGACCTTCAGCCTCCGTCATCGCCTGTTTTTTTCGTTCACGTCGCAGAGCAATCAGAACCACGGTGCTGATGATCAGCACGGTCATGACGCCCCCTGCACGCATGATGTTCAAAGCCGCCAAGGTATAGCGACCCTTGCTTGCGTCATACAAAAAGCAGTAAAGCAACACTGAATCGACCACGTTGCCGATTTTGTTTTCCGAAGCTTCGACCAGGCTCAGGCGTGTGGTGCGTGGCACGAACTTCACGCCATAGAGATACCGGGAAACCTGACCCTCGGGCGTGAGCACGATCAATGCCGCAGCATGGACATACTCTTTGCGGTCTTCATTCCAGCGGTAACCAAAACCCACCGTCTGGGTCAACGCCTTGATGCTCGGATCTTTCCCGACCAGGAAATGCCAGCCCTTGTCAGCACCGGCCTGGCCAAGCTCCTTGAGATAGTTCTGCTTCTTGAGTTTGGCGACCACCGCTGTATCACGTGGGTCAAAACTCACCGACAAGATGTCGTAGTCCTTGCCAACCTTCAGGTCCATCTCTTTGGCAACGTCCAGCGTCGCATTGAGCACCAGACCGCAAAGCATCGGGCATTGGAAATAACCGAGATTCAAAACCACCGGGCGTCCGGATTTGAAGTAGTCCCCCAGCGTGACAGTCTCGCCTAACTCGTTGGTGAACTGCGTATCCAAAGGCAACTTCGCACCAAGCTTCTGCTCGATGGTCACACCAGCGATTTCCTCGGGACTGCGTTCCTTGCGCGACAGCGTGTCATCGAGTGTCCGCACGTCATTTTCCGGATCAACAATCAACGCAGGCGGCTTGGAGATCACACTGCGGCCACGGTTTTCGGCCTTGATCTCATTGGCGGTCTGGCTGGCGGCATGAACCACACCCACCTGCATCGCAAGCAGGATCAGCATGACACAGCCACGGGCAATCGACTTGCGCTTGCGACGTGAAAACGTGACAACACCGGCTTGATTGGCGGTAGAAGGTTTCATGAGGTTCTTCTTTTTCGCGATCACTGCTGCGCGGGTTCGACATGGCGGTGTCGAGTTTCAGGAGGTGTGCAGACAGCGAACGTGCTAATGTTCTTTACTTTTTGTTCAGTGACTGGGCTGTCAACTTGATGGCCTGATCAATCGGAATTGAAGCGATCTGTTTTTGTTGATCGACCCAACGATAACTGTTGATCTTCTCTTGCTGTTTGAGCTTCACTTCACGCAGCACCCAGTTGGGGTTGTTGGCTTCCTTGCGTACCTGTTCGTTGTGTTGTTCGTAGTAGAACCATGCCTGCAAAGCAAAGACCACCACAATGAGCAAAACGGTACTCACCGAGCCAATGGCCACCAGCGTCGGGATGTCCACGTATTCTTTTTCAACAGTCTTCAGTGCCATAGGTCACCTGCTTCATTTCACTGGTCAAAACCAGATTACATATTCTTAAATGCCAGCGACTCGGTCATGCGCGGGTCTTTCTGCGGGACGATCGCGTTGAGCGAACCCACCCACACGGCACCGGCAACAAACAAACCGCCAAGGCCAACCATGGTCAAAATTTCAACCAGACCGACCTTCAAGTTCACGCTCATCTCCGGCATGATCAACCACCACAAATCAATCCAGTGGAAGACCAACAGCCACACCGCCCAGAACTGCAGCGTCGCATTGGTTCGCTTGATATGCCGACTCATCAAACCGACAAACGGGATGAAGAAATGGCAGATCACCAACGCGATACTCACAATGCTCCAGGTGTTAAAGTCCGCAGCAACGGTCGTCGCACCACGGGCCACAAACCAGAACGTGGTTTCAGGCAGTGATGCGTACCAGATGAGCATGTACTGCGAGAAGGCGATGTAAGCCCAGAAGACCACAAAGCCGAAAAGGAACTTGCCATGATCGTGCAGGTGTTCCTTACTCACCGTGTCCTTGTCGATCATGCCCTTGTTACGCAGGAACGAAAGCACCAGAATCAGAACCGCGAAAATCGAGAGCATGCAGCCAGCAAAGTAGTACACGCCAAAGATCGTCGAGAACCAGGCAGGACTCAGCGACATGATCAAATCGAACGTCGCATAGGTCACCGTCACCGCAAAGAGCACAATCGCCAAAGGCGAAAAACGTTCCAGGAATCGCGTAATCTGCACATCACCGGTGCTGTCCTGCTCCACGCTCTTTTTCCAGAACGTGAAACTCAGGCCAATCCAGACCGCAAAGTAAATCACCCAACGGGCAATGAAAAACGGGACATTCAGGTAGGCCGCTTTCTTGGCGGTGTAGATTTCTTCGGTATGTGAATCAATCACGCCAGCAATGCGGCCATGACCGTCAAGTGTGACAGCCGGTTGAGCGTGTGATTCATCAACAACGACTTCTTGTGCCGGTGCAGCGTGTTGCGTTGCATCGGCAGCATGAGCGTTTTTCTTTTCATCCGGAGCATATTCATCGCGCGCGGTCAGCGATGCGTGACCCGTGGCAGGTTCTGCATGATCCGCTGCTGCAGCAGCATGATCATTACCGGCATGCGTGGTGTCAGCATGTTCCTCACCGTGTGCTGATGCATGATGAGCATGGGAGGAAGCCCAGGGGTAGACATCGCCACCACCCAGCCACACATTGGCGGCGATCGGCAAAAACGCAATCGCCATCACCGGCATGGTCATTGCCAACACTTCGGCCACACGGCGGGAAGTCACACTCCATGCCGCTCGCGAGACGTGTTGGATACAGACGAAAAACAGTGCGCCGAGGCTGATACTCAGGAAAAAGGCAAAGGCGATGATGTAGGCGAACATGAAGCGCGTCAGGCCGTAGTTACCCACGGCAGCCAGAATGATGGCTGGAACCAGGGCACCCATGGCACCGACTGCCGGGATACAGAGCTTGCCCCCTGTCAGCTTGCCAGCAGTTGAAACGTTGCCGGCGTCCGGGCTTTGTGTTGTTTCTTGTTCAGTCATCCGAGTACTCTTTTTGTTCAGGGATTAGGGATTTGTGATTCGGGATTAGGGGAAAAACATTTCCAAACCTAATCCACCGTATTACATTCCCTATTCCTGCCTTTAATTGTCTTGACCCTAATCCCAAATCCCTAATCACGAATCCCTGCTTGCTCATCGCAACGTCGGTTTCACGTCTTCGGGGACATCGCTGATCGGTGCATTCTGACTTAGCTGCAACGCACGGATGTAGGCGACAATCGCCCAGCGATCCTTGACGGGAATCTGTTTGCCGTAAGCAGGCATGTTGCGAATGCCGTGGGTGATGGTGTTGAAGATGTGTCCTTCTTCACGATCACGCACCATGTCGGTGTGCATGGAAGTCGGCGGGACCCAGGTGGCCTGCTGCAACTCCAAAGCACGCAGGTGCACGGTGCCTTGGCCATAACCATCCGAACCGTGACAGGGGGTGCAGTAAATTTCGTAACGCTGTTGACCGCGTTTGATGAAGTTCTCATCGACGGTCACTTCTTGGGGGAAGCCCTTGAAGTAGGTCACTTCGAACTTGCCCTGCTGCTGGGTTTCAACACGTTCGTATCCGCGGAAGTAATGATCGGATTCCTGCACATCACCAAAGGCAACCGTGCCTTGAACCGGCTGACGCATGGCGCGGCCGTCAGCGAAAATCGCGCTGGTGGCCTGCGGGCGATACTTGGGTTGCTGATCCATATCCTGGAAGATGTGGATGCGCGGTTTTTCGGACGTGGTAAACCGACTCTTGGCAATGATCGACATCGGCAGCCAACTGATCACCGCCCCCATCACCAGGATAAACACGATCCAGAAGACCGGGCTTTTCAAGGTTCCACCAGATTTGTTTTGCGAGTGGTCACTCATGATTAATCCTCAACCTCCTCGACACAAATCGGCGTCAGGCTGTTAAGCAGATCGGTGGTCCGCTGCACATCAAAAATCGGGTCCGTTGCTTCGATGACAACGACAAAGCGGTCATTGGTCACGCGGCTAAAGGACTTCTTCTTGAACAGCGGGTTGTAATGCCAGGGCAACCGGTTGAGTCCAAGCATGCCGAACACCGCGCCAAAAGCAGAGAGCAACACCGTCGTTTCAAAGATCACCGGAATGTTAGCTGGCAGTGAAAACTGCGGCTTACCCGATGTCAAAAAGGGATACTCAAATGCGTTGGTGTACCAGGCCAAAGCCAGGCCACCCAAACAACCAGTGATCCCGCCGCCCAAGACTAACCAGGGCAGAATCGTCGGCTTGATTCCCATGGCATCGTCAATGCCATGGACGGGGAACGGCGTGTGCGTGTCCCATTTGGTGTAACCGGCGTCGCGGACTTTCTCCGATGCTGCAAGGATCGCGTCCACCGAGTCAAACTCGGCGATGATCGCAACCACTTTGGACTGAGCGTCAGGATTTTTCGTGGGCATTCCCAATACCATCAGTGCTGCCCTCCTTCATGATGCTCATCATGATCGTGATGAGCATGTGCCTGCGGTGTCACGTTCTTGACTTCCGAAATCGCGACCATCGGCAGGAATCGGCAGAACAGCAGGAACAATGTGAAGAACAAACCAAAGCTGCCAATCAACATCATGATGTCAATCTTCGTGGGCACAAACATGTCCCAACTCGAAGGCAAAAAGTCACGGTGTAGCGATGTTGTCACAATCACAAAACGTTCAAACCACATCCCCACGTTCACGCACATGGCAACGAACATCATGATCGGAATACTCGTCCGACACTTCTTAAACCAGAAGAGTTGCGGAGCAAACACATTGCAGCAGAACATCACCGCAAAGGCCCAACTGTAGGGTCCAAACGGACGGTTAAGGAATGTGAACTGTTCGTAGTGATGCCCCGAATACCAGGCCATGAAGAACTCGGTCGTGTAGGCGTAACCGACAATCATGCCCGTTGCCAGGATAATCTTGTTCATGTTTTCAAGGTGACGCATCGTGATGAAGTCTTTGAGACCAAACCACTGACGTGCGGGGACCGCCAAAGTCACCACCATCGCAAACCCGCCGAACACGGCACCGGCGACGAAGTAAGGCGGGAAAATCGTCGTATGCCAGCCGGGTAGCTGCGAGGTTGCAAAGTCAAACGAAACCACGGAGTGCACCGAAAGCACCAGCGGGGTCGCCAGCGCTGCAAGCAGCAGGTAAGCCTTTTCGTAGCGATGCCAGTGGCGCGAAGAACCGGTCCAACCGAGACTGAATAAGCCGTAAAGGAATTGGCCGATCTTGTTTTTGCAGCGATCACGCAGCGTGGCAAGGTCAGGGATCATGCCCACGTACCAGAACAGCAGTGAGACGGTCGCATAGGTGTTGACCGCGAACACGTCCCAAAGCAATGGCGAGCGGAACTGAGGCCACATCTCC
>MDTD01188101.1_pt1 | contig 10152 bp, 7 predicted proteins | sample 811221 | NCBI WGS metagenome assembly MDTD01 (sample SAMN05326646, study PRJNA326480) | marine metagenome | isolation source: seawater | place: Pacific Ocean: South West | collected 2011
ATATCCGCCAGCAAATTGAGAATGACGTATACTAAGGCGAAGATCATCGCGGTGGCGCGCACGGTGGGCAGATCCCGCAGAAATACGGCGTCGATCATGAGGGCGCCCAGTCCTGGATAGACAAACACCACTTCGACAATCACAACCCCCACCACCAGCCACGCCAGATTGAGCATGATCACCTGAATAATGGGCGACCAGGCGTTAGGCAGCGCATGAAAAACGATAATTCGTCCCGGCCGGATGCCCTTGAGTTTGGCCATCTCAATGTAGGGGCTTGCCATCAAGCTGACAATGGATGCCCGCGTCATGCGCATCATATGGGCGCTGACGGCGAGGGTCAGGGTCAGCACCGGCAGGGCAGACGCATTGATCCGCTCGGCAAGCGTCATGGTTTCGTCAATGTTCGAGATCGCGGGGAAGAAGCCGTAGGAAACAGCGAAAATCGCCATCAGGATATAGGCGATAAAAAAGTCTGGCACCGATACCCCGCTCAGCGTAATCATCGAGATCGAGCGGTCAAAAAACGAGTTACGGTAAAGCGCGGCAAGTACACCGAGAATTAATGAAATGGGGACAGCGACTAACGCCGCCGATGCCGCAAGGAAGAAGGTATTGCCGATACGGTTACCTATGATCTCGGCGACTTCATAATTGTTGGTGAGCGCCTTACCCATGTCCCCCTGCGCAAAGTTCACTAGCCACTCGAGGTAGCGTACGTGCACCGGCCGGTCGAGATTTAGCGCCCGATGACAAGCGGCTACTTTATCGTCGGAAGCCATCTGACCCATCATGGCTGTACAGACATCTCCCGACAGCGCCTCGACACCGATCGTGATCAGCAATGAGATCGCGATCAGGGTCAGGATACCCAGTCCCAAGCGCCTCACCACAAGGCGCAGCAATTGGTTCTTCATGAGATCAGATCGTCTGCCAACGTGAGAAAAGGCCCGGAACGGGTCCGGGCCTTTTCTGTAGGCTGCAAGCCATGAGTTAACGCAACTCAGTCATGGGTTAACCCGGCTTATTTAAACCACCAGCGCTCCATGCTTCGAGAACCATCAAGTTCCCAGTTAGCGGCGAGTTTGTCGGGTCGACCCAGTGCATCAGATGCCGCGTCAACGTTGTTGGCAAAGCAGGGTACGACCACGCCGCCTTCGTCGCGGACGATGGTCTGCATTTCGACGTAGATGTCGTTACGCTTGGCTTCATCCAGTTCAGCACGTCCAGCCACCAGCAGCTTTTCGAACTTGGGATGGTTCCAGTAACTGTCAGTCCAGTTTCCGCCGGCCTTGTAGCCAATGGTGAACATCCAGTCCGCGGTGGGACGGCCGGACCAGTAACATGCGCTCCACGGAACCTTCATCCACACGTTGTTCCAGTAACCGTCGGGGGAGACCCGGTTGACCTTGATGTTGATCCCTGCAACTTTAGCAGCCTCAGAATAGAGCTGGGTTGCGTCTACGGCGCCGTTGAAGGCCGCATCGGCAGCAGCGATCTCAACGTCGATGCTGCTGTGCCCGGCCTGCTTAAGATACCACTTGGCCTTGTCCGGGTCATACTGGCGCTGCGGTAGATCACCGGCATGGTAGTTCTGGTTCGGACTGATCGGGTGATCATTACCCAACGAACCGTAGCCACGCAGCACAGTGTTGACAAAGGCTTCTCTGTCAATTGCGTGTTTGAGCGCCATCCGTACGTTGTTGTCGTTGAAAGGTGCCTGACGGACATCCATCGGATAGGTGAAGTGTTTGGTGCCTGAGACCTGAAGCACGCTGATGCCAGGCTTTTTCTCCAGCATCGGCGCGGTCTTAAGGTCGCAGCGACCGATCGCATCGAACTGACCAGTTGCTATCCCATTCATCCGGGCTGCCGGATCGCCAACCGCAGTTATCTTGACCTCGTCGAAGTTGGCGCAACCCTCCTTGAAGTAATTGGGATTTCGAACCAAGTGCGCACGCACGCCAGGTTCAAAATTCTTTACAACGTACGAGCCAGTGCCATCGCCAGACTCCCAGTCGATATGTCCGGATTTGTCAGTCGACCCCATGAGGATGTGATAGTCGCTGAGTAAGTATGGGAAGTCCGCGTTACCGCTTTCAAGGTCGAAGATCAGGGTATTCGGACCGTCCTTTCTGATACTTCCGAGAGATTCGGCAACACTTTTCGCATCTGACGTTGCGTCCGGACCACGATGATGTTCTATCGAAGCGATCGCATCATCAGCATCAAAGGTTTTGCCGCTGTGAAATTCGATACCCTTGCGCAGCTTGACCACCCAGGTCTTGGCGTCGGCTGAGGGTTCCAGGCTTTCCGCCAGTTCTGGTCTTGCCTGCCCATCGTGGGTTACCTCGACCAGTCCGTTGCGGCAACCTCCCATATTCATATTGATCATGAATGTGTCACCGTTGTCGCCTGGGTCGAGCAGGTCGCCGGTATTGGCGCCGCCAAGGCCCATGCGATAGACCCCACCTTTTTTCGGCGTGGCATAAGCCGCATGGCTATAAAGCGCCGGTGCTGTGGCGGCAAAGCCCATGGCCGTAGCGGCCTTGATAAATTCACGGCGGTCCATGCCGCCGTTCGTCACCCGCTTTTGCAGTTTGCGGATTTCATAATCGACTTTACTCATCTTCTTGTTTCCTCCTTTGTAATGGGGTCATGCCAGAAGCACTGTTGCAGATAAAGTTACAACGCGGCAATCTTACAGTAATCGCCTATTAAAAGCAGGGAAGTACTAAAAACTGGTAAGAAACCGAAATCTTCTTGATACCTAGAGGTTTTCGCGTTAGATTCGCGCCCCCCGTGGCTATGTAGCTCAGCTGGTTAGAGCACGGCACTCATAATGCCGGGGTCGGTGGTTCAAGTCCACCCATAGCCACCACTTCTTTTTCTTTCCTCTCATTTGGTTCTGCGTTCAAGCAGCGCGCTTCGGTTGCCCCAGATCTGCAGTGGATCGGCCGGGGTGATCTCCTCAGGTGGAAAGCAGCACGCATGATCGAAAGTCAGCGACAGGGGGATGCGTTTATCATACGCTGATGCAGACAAGGCCCTTAATGCCGAATTTCGGTCTGGAGGTATCGGGTGTCGATCTTTCCAATCCGATTGACGATGACAGCTTCGCCGAGATTCTGGATCTGTATTTCTCGCACTCGGCTCTGCTGTTTCGGGATCAGGATCTCTCGCCACAGAGCCAAACCCGTCTTGCGCACCGGTTTGGGCGTCCAAAGATTGAGACGCGCAAACAATTCAACCTGAAGGATTATCCCGAAGTTTCCACTATCGGTAACGCCAAGCATCCCGATGGAAAAGACGCCGCCTTTTTTGTGCGGGGGGGATTTGGCTGGCATACCGATGGCACTTCGGCCTGTCATGTGGATGCGGCAACTTTTCTCTATGCGGTTGAGGTACCTAAAGTCGGTGGGGATACCTTGCTATGCAGCACCGCCACCGCGTATGAGAATATTCCCGAGACACTTAAGGATCAGCTAAGTGATCTAGAGATGCTGTGCAGTTTTCATGCGCATAACGATCTTCTCTTGGAGGCTGATCCCGACTCGCACATTCCGTTGACGCAAGAGGAGAGGCGAGCGTTGCCGCCTGTGTGGCACAAAATTATGCAGGTACATCCCGTCACCGGCCGCACAGTGCTTTACATGAATTTCAATCCGATTGAGTTCAACTCGGTGAGCCTGTCGGTAGGCGAGGAATGGCTTCAGGAGGCGTTGGCCGTTGCAACCCAGGAGCAATTTATCTATCGACACGAATGGAAACCGGGAGATATTTTGATCTGGGATAACCATGCGGTCCTGCACAGCGGTACGCCGACCGCCTGCTATGAGTCAGATAGGAGACTGATGCACCGCTCTTTTGTTTACACTCAGCCGACAGAAAGAACTCTTGAAAACCTGGACGAGGTCAACGCGATCTTTCTGAAAACCTGAAAAGAAGCGTTGATCGTGAGTCAAAGCCGGAGCCGTATTGGCCATGAAAATCATACAGATTGATGTCTTTGCCAAACATCTGCCGATGGTGTCGGGCTACAACATGTCGAGTTCGACGGTCGGTGATCCGGACACCACAGTCGTGGCTCTGCGCACAGATGCAAAATTGACTGGCTGGGGAGAGATTTGTCCAACCGGTCCTTTGCCGCAGGTGGAACATGCAGGAAGTATCCGGGCCGATCTTGACCTGCTCGGCCCGGCGTTGATCGGCACCGATCCGTTGCGGATTGGTCTGATACATGACGTAATGGCTGCCACCATGGACGGCGGACAGGGGGCCCGGTCCGCAGTCGATATCGCCTGTTGGGATCTGCTTGGCAAGTACCATAACGAACGTGTCTGTGACTTGCTGGGCGGGGCACGTATGGATCCGGTGTCAACCTATCACGTTGTCCCCATCGGTACCCCTGACGGATCCGCCCAGCTGGCCGAGCAGCTGCAGGAAGAAGGCCACACCAAACTGCAGTTGAAGTCCGGCGGGCGCCATATTGATGAAGATATCGACGCAGTCCATGCGGTTGCGAACGTTATCCGCCCGGGAGTTGATCTTTTTGTGGATTGCAACCGAGGTTGGACGGTCGGTGAAGCGATTCAGGTCTCGCGCGCCTGCCGCGATCTTAAATTTGACATGGAGCAGCCCTGTGCGACCTATGCCGAATGCGCCACTGCGCGGACGCACTTACATCACCCGCTGGTCCTGGATGAGTCTGCGACTGATTTGGCTACCATTGCCCGCGCTATCTCGACCGGCGTTGCTGATGGATTCGGAATGAAGCTGACCCGGATTGGCGGCATTAGTGGCATGCGTGCGGTCCGCGACCTGTGTGAGGCCTCGAACACACCGACCAGTTGTGACGACTCCTGGGGGGGAGACATTATTGCGTCAGCCTGTGTCCACGTTGGGGCCACTTTGACGCCTCGCCTCAGTCGCGGCGCGTGGATTTCAGCGCCTTATCAGGCGGGGCACTATGATGAGGAGCATGGACCAAGAATCGTCAACGGCATGATTGCAGTGCCTCCGGGGCCTGGACTGGGAATTAATATCCCCGAAGGACTTTTCGGCTCACCGATCGCGAGTTTTTCCTGAACTCAGACTACGGGGCGGGGCAATAGGCCGGCGCGTTCGACGATCGGCCGGATGGCGGCTTCCCATTCAATCGCCATGATATGCACTCCCGAGACGCCTTCCATTTGTTGTAGCTCTTCTATCTGCTCGATGCAGATATCCTGACCTTCAGCCCGCCAGGCATCACGGCGGGCTTCCTTATCGTCTTCGCTGATGCCCTGAACCGCGCCATCCATGCGTTTCAGCAAATCTTCAGGGATGATGATGCCGGGAATGTTCTCATTGAGAAAGCGTGCCATGGGGCTGCTTTTCAAGGGGCCGATACCTGCCAGAATGTGGACTTTCTCTGTCACCCCAAGATCCATCAGACGACGCATGAACTGGCGGAAGATGTCCATATCGAAAATCATCTGGGTCTGGATGAAGTCGACTCCCGCTGCCATCTTCTTGGCGATTCGGAGCGGACGAAAGGAAATGGGTTCCGAGAACGGGCTGCCCGCGCCGCCGATAAAGAGTTTGGGACCGCCGCCCTTGATCTCGTCACCGCACTGGAACTGGTTCTTGTCACGCATCTCCTGGAGCATGCGAATCAGTTGCATCGAGTCAATGTCCTGCACATTCTTGGCGCCCGGATGGTTGCCAAAAGACTGGTGGTCGCCGGAAAGGCACAGGACGTTACGGATGCCGTGGATATATGCGCCCATCAAGTCGCTCTGAATGGCCAACCGGTTGCGGTCCCGACAGGTCATCTGAATAACCGGCTCAAGCCCATGCTGGGCCATATAAATGCCGGTAGCGATGCTGCTGAGACGCACAATCCCTGTCTGATTGTCGGTCACATTGGCGGCATCAACCACGCCCTTCAAAAGATCGATCTTGCGGTCGACGACGCTGGTATCCATATGTTTGGGTGGGCCCAGTTCGCCGGTGACGGCAAAGTGCCCTGCAGCCAGGACTCTTTCAAGATTGCTCCCGGACTTGAGATCGGGCAGGGTGTCAGCAGCAGTATCAGTAGCCATCTTCAGTGAATCCGTTTCAGTCTGCACCGAAGAAATCGTCTTCGTCGAAGTCGTCTTCTTCGTCATATTCGTAGGTGATTTCCTGCTCGACTTTGACCATTACGTCGTCCCCATTCACCATCGCTTCGTACAAGGCAACGGGTCGCTCGGCAGCACCCTTCATCTCGCCGCTTCTAAGATCCCACTGCCACAGATGCTTGGTACAGGTCAGCAGGCCGTCTTTCAGCAGACCGGAATCGACCAGGGGTTCTGCAAGGTGGGGACAGGACGGCGGAAACGCGCGAATACAGTCGCCCAGATTGGTGACGATGACATCGATGCCCGCCACACTGACGCGGTGCAGCTTGCCTTCAGGCAGGTCAGCGAGACTGCAGGCCCGGTGCCAGGTGTCATCGAGCTCGACGGTTTCAGAAGGTGCCTGCGGTGTGGCGGCGGGTTTCATAGGAGATTGCGGCGGCGCAACCTTAACGGTCATCGCCCGCTCTCCGGCTTCGCGGGCGGCTTGCTGACGAAGATCATCACCCACCACCACGCGGCGCATACTCCCGCCCCGACTCTTGGACCAGTCCTTGGGCGGCTGGATATCCATTAGCGAGTCAGCAATACCCTGACGGTCAAGAATCGTCCAGATCTTCGACCAGATACAGGGGATGCTGGGATCTACTTCGCACATCCCTCCCTCGGAGCCGCCGCAGGGACCGTTCTGCAGTTGCTTTGGGCATCGGGTAATGGGACATAGGCCGCCCGTGTATTCGAGAACACAGTTACCGCAGCCCACGCAGCGTTCTTCCCAGATGCCCGGCTCTGTAGGCTGACCCATGAAGTTGGTATCAAGACCCGGCAGGATCGGCGTGTCCATGTATTTTTCCGCCAGCGTCTGTACACCCACACCGCATGCCATCGACAGGACCGCATCATATTCTTCAATATTTTCTTCAAGCGGTGCGACGAACTCCTGGACGCATTGCCGCTGCACCGTGACTTCTTCGACTTCGAGCTCTTGGCCTTCAGCGGCAGCCGCGGTTCGCAAAGTCGCTGCCATGGCATTGGACTCTTTCTTGCCGCCAGCAAAACAGACGGACACGCAGGTACCGCATCCGACGGTGAGCACTTTCTTTTTGCCCTTGAGCATCCGCTGGATATCTTTCAGCGGCTTTTGTTCTGCAACGATCATGCTGAGCCTCTTGCGATTTGGCAGTGGTGGGATTGGGCGTTCATCAAAATTCTCTCTTTTTTGTGTTAACGGGATGTTGACGCTGGGGTCGGTGACGAGGGCGTGCGCCGGAGCGGACTAGGGCCGCAAACCCCGGTTTTTTTGGTCAGATCGTTGAGTGCATTGGTGAGGCTGTCATGGTCGCCAGGCGTGAGGTGCATCATATGGACTCGGTCGCGCTCCAGACCGCATCCGTCGAGCCAATCGGCAATTCGTTTCACCCGCTGGGTCACGTGCAGATTGCCGGTATTGAAAAAGCACTCGCCCGGCTGACAGCCTGCCACCATGACCGCGTCTGCTCCGCTTTCAAATGCGTGCATCAACTGGAGCGTATCAACACGACCTGAGCAGGGGACGTCGACCACCCGGGTTCGGACATTCGCTGAGACCTGCCCGTTCTTGGCGTCGCAAACTTCATGCGTGGCGTCCCGACACTGGGGACAGGCGAATATCATGACCGACAAGGGCGCTTCTGCCGGATCCGCGTCGACGACTTCTGTGTTGACTGCAGAAACAGATTCAGTATTCAAGGAATGAATCGTGCCAATCACAGAATCGTGAGTACTGATATTCATCTCGATGGCGCCGGTCGGGCAGGCCGCTGCGCAGAGTCCACAGCCTGTACACGTATCCGCATCAATTACCGCAGCACCTTGAATCCCGCCAACGCCGGTCAGTTCGTTATCAATTCGGGCGGCGCCGAAGGTGCAAAACCGGACACAGTTAAGGCAGGCGACACAGACCGGCGCCTCGACGACAGCGATAGGTCTTTCGACAGGTTGTGTGGATTGCGGGGGCGGCAGATCAAGAACGACTTCTCCCGCGTGAGCGCGAGAGACACAGACGGTGAGAAATTCTGATCGCTCGCTTTCGCTAAGCGCGGTATCCCGATGGTCGACCTCACCGGAGAGGTAGCGCGTACGGCAGGTACCACAGCGGCCATTGGAGCAGTCAAGAGGTACTTCGTAGCCATTTTCATAAAGCACATGCAAAATGGTCCGGTTCGCCGGTACCTCGAAGATGTCTCCGGTGGAAGACACCCGGATGCTGAAAGTTGTGTTCTCGGAGGTGCTCATCAATACTTGCTCGGGGCAGGGCGCTATTGTGAACGATACGATCCCTTGGGTAGAAGACCCAGTGTCGTTTTTTCGCAGATTGGCGCAACAGTCAGAATACACGAGATCGTCAGGATGACTGTGGGATAAGGCCCAAGCAAGGCGTTCTCGTTCGGACTGTACTGTGCTCGGTTGAACAGGCTAAAGCGAATTTGGGAAGATTATTTCGATGGATAAAGTGATGGCTCATGACTGGTACGAAACCACGAAGGTGTCGAATGATCTATTTCTTATCCGCGAGAAGTACGTAGCCAAATGGCTGCGCTGCAATGTCTGGCTCATCAAGGGGCGTGACCGGAATCTCGTCATCGATTCCGGGATGGGACTGTCGCCCCTAAAGCCGCACTTGCTGGCGCTCGGCGGGTCGCCCCTGACCGCAGTGATGACACATTGCCACTTCGATCACATCGGTAGCCTGTGTGAATTTGATGACCGCTTGGGTCATCGAGCCTGCAGTGACAATTATCTTGATCCGATGACGTGCTTTAAAAAGACCGGCGGCGAAGCGTTTGTGCGCGCTGAAACGTTCAGTTCGCTCCCTTTTGAAGGCTTTTCGTTCGAGTCCTATGAAGTGCGGCCGGCACCGCTCACGGGATATCTTGATGAGGGCGATGTACTGGATCTGGGGGACCGTTCTTTCCAGGTCTTCTCCCTGCCTGGGCACTCACCTGATTCCATCGCCCTGTGGGAAAAGGACACAGGTACGCTTTTTAGTGGAGATACCCTCTATGATGGCGATCTTTACGACACGCTGTATCACTCTGATCCCGACGCGTACCGCGAGAGCCTGGAAAGATTAAGGGAGTTACCTATTCAGACGGTGCATGGTGGACACTTTGGGTCTTTCGGGAAAGAGCGGATGAATGAGTTGATTGACGGTTACCTCAAAGGAGAGGGCAGGCTGGTAGATCCTAAGGACTGGGTCAGTCAGCAACTCCCATAGCCGCCTAAATCATCGGTTGGCTTTCAGCGCGTACCAGACGCCAAAGAGGATAATCCCCGAGGCGGTGATAAAAATCGCTCCAAACTCCTCCCCAAGCAATAGGGCGGCGAGGATCACGCCAGATACCGGTTGCAGGAACTGCAACAGCGCAATGCGGGCAATGCCACCTTGTCCCAGCGCCCAGTACCAGAGCACATAGCCGACAATCGTCACGCCGACGGCAAGATAAGCAATCGAAAGCCAGATGCCGGTGGGAACGGTCAGCGGTGCTGTTCCCGGCTCAACGATAAACAGCAGCGGCCACAACACCAGCGCATAAAGACCGACGCCGTAGAATGTGGTGCCCATTGACGAATAGCCCTCGCGTTCGAGACGGCCGCCCGCGACGTAGCCTAAAGAGGCAAACACGTTGGAGGCCAGCACCAGCAGGTCTCCGCCAATGCTCGCCCCGGTTGCCTCATCGAGACCATGACCGAAAATCAGCAGCGCCTCGCCCGCCATCGCGATGGTGCAGCCGATCCACCACGCAACCGCGGGACGTTTTCGGTCCCAGGTCATGGCGATAAGTCCCGTGAAGACGGGGAGCCCTGCGAGGATCATGGATGCGTGATTGGCCGAAGTGTGCAGGATGCCAAGCGTGAAAAGCACCGGGAAGGCCACGAAGCCACAGAATCCGGATAAAACGAGCAGACGCCGCGGTGCCCTGTCAGCGGGCAGGGGAATTCGGAGCAGCATCGCCAGCGGCAGTGCGACCAGTCCGCCAATGACCGTGCGCAGGATAGCCACCATCATGGG
>MDTD01060440.1_pt1 | contig 10151 bp, 10 predicted proteins | sample 811221 | NCBI WGS metagenome assembly MDTD01 (sample SAMN05326646, study PRJNA326480) | marine metagenome | isolation source: seawater | place: Pacific Ocean: South West | collected 2011
ACCTCCCACGAACCCGGACTTGGATTTAGCGGTCCAGGGCATCAACAAGAAATTTGGCGAAGGCGCCCTGATGAGGCTTGGAGACGCTACCAAGATGAATGTTTCCGTCATTTCCACCGGATCCATCGCTATCGATCTCGCCCTTGGGGCTGGCGGTTTGCCAAGAGGCCGAATCGTCGAGATATACGGGCCGGAGGCATCCGGAAAGACTACATTCTGTCTTAGTGTTATTGCAGAGGCCCAGAGGAACGGCGGAAATGCCGTTTTCGTAGACGTCGAGCATGCCCTCGATCCCAGGTATGCGAAAATAGTAGGCGTAGACCTGGACAACCTAATGGTATCCCAGCCTGAAAGCGGTGAAGACGCCCTGAACATAACCGAAACCCTCATCCGCTCGGGAGCCATCGACGTCATTGTGGTCGATTCAGTGGCCGCTTTGGTCTCAAGGCAAGAACTGGATGGCCAGATGGGAGATACGACCGTAGGTCTTCAAGCCAGAATGATGAGTCAGGCCATGAGACGGCTGACCGCTGCCATATCCAAGACGAACTGCGTCTGCATCTTCACCAACCAGATCAGGGAAAAGATCGGTGTAATGTTCGGGAGTCCAGAGACCACTCCTGGTGGAAGGGCCCTCAAATTTTTCTGCTCGATTAGGATGGACATAAGAAGAATTGGTCAAATCAAGGAATCGACTGGAACCGTAACTGGCTCAAGGACAAGGCTTAAGGTTGTTAAGAACAAAGTTGCTCCACCCTTTACGGCCTGTGAATTCGATATCATGTACGACGAAGGTATTTCCCGGACGGGTTCCGTTCTCGATCTTGGAATCGAACACAAGATTCTGGCCAAGAAAGGAGCATGGATATCCTATGACGGAGATCTTATTGGGCAAGGTCGAGAAGCCGCCAAGCAAGCCTTGGCACAAGATCCCAAACTTATGGCCGAGATTACGGACGCAATACTCGAGAAAGTTCAGGTTACCGTTGGAGACGTCCTTGCTCAGGGTCAGGATGAAGAGACCGACTGACTCTTTCAGTCTCCCTTGTGAGCAATGACGGACACCATCATTGCTCAATCCACCCCTTCCGGGCAGTCTGCGCTCGCTCTTCTGAGGATATCGGGAACGCTTTGCCCTAAAATTGCGGCTGAGGCTCTTGCAATACCCTACCCTACCCCGCGCACAAGCTATCTCAGGGACTATCTGGATGGAGAATCGCATGAAATGCTCGATCAGGTACTGGTTGTTTTTTTTGCGGAAGGAAATTCCTTCACCGGAGAACCAACTCTTGAGATTTCCTGTCATGGCAACGATCTGATTGTTTCAAAAATAATTCAGGACTTGATTCGCCGCGGTTGCAGGATTGCCTTTCCGGGTGAATTCTCAAAGCGAGCTTTTCTCTCCGGCCGCATCGACCTAACCCAAGCCGAATCCATCGCCGAACTAATTTCGGCCAAAAGCGAAGCCGAACTAAAAATCGCCCGATTTAACCTCAAGGGAATGCTTAGCCGCAGATTCGCTGACTTGCAGGATGCAATCCTTGACCTACAGGCCAAACTCGAGGCCTCCATAGACTTTCCCGAAGATGATATCGACGAAGAGAAAAAAGATAGCCTCCATTTATTACTTAATTCTATTCTCACGGAAATCAACCGTATGATTTCATCTTCCACAAAGAAAACAACGCTCTCAAATGCTCTCAAAGTAGTACTGATAGGATCACCAAATGCGGGAAAAAGCACACTTTTCAACGGCATGCTAGGGCAACATCGAGCAATCGTAAGTGACTCCCCCGGAACGACAAGAGATTATATTTCAAAGGAATTGACGATCGGTGAATTTAGAGTAGAGCTCATCGACTGTGCCGGTATCAGAAAAGCTGAAACAGATACCGAAAGACTAGGCGTGGACATGGCACTCGAATTACTGGATGAAGCATCCATCATCCTGTTCGTTATCGATCGCTCGGTCCCCTACCCTAAGGAATTAAACGAAATGGTCATCGATCGATTAAGGGACAAGAACGTTATCCTCATTGAAAATAAAGCTGACCTTCCTCCAGATCCTTCCTCCCGCGATAATCCCGATATAGAGGATAACATCACTCTATGTGCTCATGATCAAAGTGATTTATCCAGGTTATTCGATCAAGTGCTGAACCTGCTTTCAAAAATCTATCCAGATGACCCATCTAAGGACCTAATTGTAAATGAAAGACATTCCGCCCTTCTTAAATATGCTGCTGACCACATTGTTGAAGCACTTCAAAGGTTATCATCGTCGGACGGTAACGAATTCGTTCTACAGGAATTGAACCTTTCACGGGAATACCTTGACGAGATCATAGGAATCAAAACCAATGAGGACGTTCTAGATAAATTGTTCGGTCAATTCTGTATAGGAAAATGAAACCGTCCCTACGTACCGATCCATGCAAACCATATGACGTCATCGTATGTGGTGCCGGCCATGCTGGCTGCGAAGCGGCCCTTGCCGCTGCTAGATTAGGAGCTGACGTTCTTCTGCTTACCGGTAACCTCGATACGATAGCTCAAATGAGCTGTAACCCTGCCATAGGTGGACAGGCAAAAGGGCAGATCGTAAGGGAAATCGATGCTCTTGGAGGAGAAATGGCGCTTAATACTGATTTTACTGCCATTCAATTCAAACTCCTCAACACCTCAAAGGGTCCATCCGTACAAGCCCCCAGGGCCCAGTGTGACAAAAAGGCATATCAAGCTCGCATGAAACATGTTCTCGAACAAAATCGGAACCTCTGTATTTTTCAATCGCTGGTGGACGGACTTATTTTAGACGGAAGCAAATGTATTGGTGTAAAAACAGCCCTTGACCTTTCCTTCTATGGCAAAAGTGTTGTTGTAACAACGGGTACCTTCCTCAGGGCACTCATGCACGTAGGACAAAACCAGTCCGAAGGCGGACGACTCGGAGATCATGTTGCCAAAGGACTTTCAGATGACTTTCAAAAAGCTGGTATTAGGCTAGATCGCTTCAAAACAGGAACGCCACCTCGCCTTCTCGGCCATACTATTAACTTTTCCAAGACAGAAGATCAGTTCGGCGACAAAGATCCCACAAAGTTCGCTTTCTACGATACTCGTTCCAAGGATGAAACGTTCCACGTGGAACAAAACAGCAGATGGTTCCACGTGGAACCTTCCTCCAAATCAATAAAGACTGCTCAAGTTAGCTGTAAAATTACCCGTACCACTGAAGCGACGGCCGAAATCATAAGACAGAATCTCCATTTATCTCCCCTTTATAAAGGCCATATTTCCGGGACTGGTCCTAGATATTGTCCAAGTATCGAAGATAAGATAGTACGATTCGAGGACAAGGACTCCCACCGAATTTACTTAGAGCCTGAGGGCTTACACACTGATGAATGGTATGTAAACGGATTGTCCACAAGCTTACCTTTTCAAGTGCAAAAGGATGTCCTTGCGTCCATACCTGGTTTGGAAAATGCGGTTATTCTACGACCAGCCTATGCCGTTGAATATGATTATGCGGATCCTACTCAACTTTCTCGCTCCCTTGAATCCCAGTTGTTGGAAAACCTGTTTTTTGCCGGTCAGATTAATGGAACCTCCGGTTACGAGGAAGCGGCGGCTCAAGGACTCATAGCAGGCTCCAATGCCGCTCTCAAGTCTAAAGAACAAGATCCATTGCTTATCGGTAGGGAATGCGGGTACATAGGAGTCTTGATTGATGATCTTGTCACTAAAGGTACGAATGAACCTTACCGAATGTTCACCAGTAGGGCCGAGCACAGGCTGCTTTTTAATCACGGCAGTTCAGAAATCCGTTACCTGGAAAAACTTCGGCAGATACCTCTTGTATCGGCAAGCAGGCTTAAAGCCATTGAGAATAAGTCCGACCAGATCGAATCTGGCATCAAATTGCTTAACGAGGGTAGGGGGCCTGGCGGAGATACGTTCTCCGATCTTATTCGAAAAGGTGAGAAATCTTCCATCCTGCCCGAACGCTTTCATCAACTAGGTGAATCCGCAAGGCACGAAATTCTCTACCGCGTAAAATATGAAGGTTATTTGCTTCGTGAAGTTCGTAACGTACACAAGCTCAATGAGTCCGAAAAAGTCAGAATCCCCAAAGACTTTTGTTACGATGACATTCCCGGTCTTAAACGGGAATGTGCCGAAAAGCTTGCCTCGGTACGCCCCGAGACTCTCGCCCAGGCATCCAGAATATCGGGAGTAGACCCCTCTGCGATCAACGTTCTGATGATCCTCATTGAAAAACAAAGGTCACTCGGGGAGGCATCCCTTGACTGATCCTTTTCTCCATAATTTCCCGACTAACGAGGAACGCAAGAGAAGGGTAGGGCGCTTCTTTGAAGATAGGCTCACCCCAGCCTTGACCGAACGTCAATTGGATTATTTTGATCTTGAAATCGGTTGCGGACATGGCCATTGGCTCACTGAATTCTCCTTTGCTCATGATGAATCTATCTTTGTGGGCATTGACCTGATCACCAAGAGAATAGAAAAGGCCAATGCCAAGATGGATAAACGCGGCCTCAATAACCTTTTATTCTACAAGGCCGAGGCCCGTGAATTCATAACGCACATACCCGAATCAACCAGGGTCAACAATACCTTCCTTATGTTTCCCGACCCCTGGCCCAAGCACAAACACCACAAAAGACGCTTGATCCAGCCATCCTTTCTCGAGCTTTTAGCCAAGAAAACACGATCCACCGGTCACCTTTTCTTCAGGACCGATCATACCCCTTACTTTGAATGGACCTTGGAATTACTCGAGCAATCTTCATTTTGGCATCTCGTTGATCAAACCATTCCCTTTGAGCACTCCAGTTATTTTCAGGATCTCCTTCCTGAATTCAATACCTGCTCGGCTTGCGTGTCCCATTAGCCCGACTTATTGATTCTAGCTTTTTTTAATGCCCCCGCTATTCATAAGAAGAGGGTTCCCGCCTAATCATTCGCCCCTAGCCGAGCATTTTCATGCATTTTTTCATAAAAACCGTGTTGACCTCGACTTAATCAAAACTTATTGAGATTCTTTGAATTGAAAAAACTCCTTCTTTTACTTTTTTACCTAATCTCCGCATTCTCCTTGAACGCCTCCGAAGGTGTCCATCAGTCAGCTGAAAAGATCGGAGACATACTTGGTTTTCCCATAACCAACTCAATGGTCACTAGTTGGGTAGTATCACTAGTCCTAATTCTCATTATTCGCCTTACGGTAGGAAAGGCAAAGCTCATACCAGGCAAAGGGCAGTTAGTCATCGAATCCGTCATAGACTCCATCCGCTCCATCATCGAGCCTATTGTCGGCAAGCGGGTCTTCTTCGCATCCTTTTGGCTGCTTAGCGGGCTTTTCTTCTTCATCCTCATCAACAATTTGAGTGGGCTTCTTCCCGGCGTCGGTACAATAGGTACCGGCTACTACGACGATGACGGACATTTCCACCTAAACCACTACTTCATCCGTCCTGGTAACGCTGACCTCAACATGACACTCGCTCTGGCCCTTGTGGCTAATGCGGTCTGGGCCTACATCGTTCTAAGGCACGAAAAGTTAGGCCACATCGCCCATCATGTATTCGGTCCAAAAGCCACCAAGAAGGATGTCGGGCCTTTTTTCATTCCCTTAGCCATACTTTTCCTTGCAGTTGGATTAATCGAGGTCGTTTCCATCATGTTCCGACCGGTTTCCCTCACCTTTAGGCTTTTCGGCAACGTATTTGGTGGGGAAAGCCTTCTTCACAGCATGTTCGAACTCGGCAACATACTTGGCTTGCACGAAACCGTCACCAAGGTCATGGCCTGTTTTGTGCCAGTTCCCTTTTATTTCATGGAGGTTCTGATCGGTTTTGTCCAAGCCCTCGTCTTCATGCTTCTTGTTGCCGTATACATAGGTCTTTTCACTAACCATGAGGAGGGCAAGGATCACTAGATATTTCGGTCTACTCGTTCACGTACGTGTGACCAAAACCAAATGTTAACAAAATTAAAAATAAAATGATTGAAATACTTGCACAATCACCCGATCTCTACAAACCCATTCAAGCCGGTCTCGGATGCATCGGAGCCGCTATTGGCGTTGGCCTCGTGGGAATGAAGGGAGCCGAAGCAGTTGGTCGCAACCCTGATGCGTCTACTCAGATATTGGTTCAGTCCATCATCGGTATGGCCCTTGCAGAGGCTGTTGCATTCTACGCGCTTTTTCTGTAGCCCGCCCACCTCGGTCCGAGTGACCAAAACAATTGCATTGAGATGATGATTCACCTTGCCAGTATAGCACAGGACCTGCAGGACAAAGGTCAGCAGATCGCAGAGCAGTTTGGCGTCAACACTCCCATGCTCGTTGCGCAGATCATAAACTTCACCCTTGTAGCCGTTATTCTTTACAAATTTGGCTTCAAGGGCATTCTCTCGCGTATCGAGGAAAGGGAGAAGCAGATCTCCGACTCTCTTAAGCAGGCAGAGAAGATCAAGCTCGAGCTGGAGGAAACCGAGCGCAAGCAGCAGGAAACACTCAAGGAAGCTGGTCTCGAGGCGAAAAAGACCGTATCCGTTGCTCAAGAGCAGGCAAAGTCCCTCGTCGAGGCGAAGACTGAGGAGGCCCGCAAGCAGGCTGAGGAGATTATCGAGAAGGCGAAGGCCTCCTCGGAAATTGAAAGGCAACGCGTCCTCACCGAGGCCCGTGACGAGATCGCCTCGCTCGTCGTCCTTGCCACCAGTAAGGTTCTTCAGCGCGAGCTCAGCGACGATGAAAAATCTCGTTTTTCCACATCTGCCGCCCGCGAGATCGACCTCTCCAACTGATTACGGCTCATCCCCATGCCCAGCTCAGATAAAACGAGAAAGGCAGCCAAGGGGCTGCTTGGCCTATCTCTCGACCAGGAGGGGAGGGTGGACGAACAGAAGGTTCGTTCCATCCTCGATTCTCTTCGCGAGGAACCTCCTCCGCATCATCGCTCCATCCTCGAGCACTACCACGAGGAGGTCCAGCGACGGATTCTTTCCTACGAGGGAGAACTTCAGATTGTCGAGGGCAGTGCGGACGAGGCCCCTCAACTGCTGGAGCAAAAAATCAAGGACACGGATGGCCCCGGGTCAGCCCTCCATACTACCGCAAACCCCAAACTCATCGCCGGAATAAGGCTCCGTATCGGCGACGACGTCTACGAGAACTCCATCGATCAAATGCTCGAGAATCTTCGTAAGACGATTTCATAAATTCAAAAAAAACCAATGAGTTCCATAACCGAATTAATTCGCAAGGAGATCGAAAACCTCTCCACGGAGGCAACTAAGACCAACGTCGGCACCATCACAGCCCTCGCGGACGGGGTAGCCAAGGTAGAGGGGCTTTCGAAAGTCATGTTCAACGAGATGGTCGAGTTTCCCAACGATGTCCTGGGGATCGCCCTCAACCTCGAGGAGGATGGCGTAGGATGCGTCATCCTGGGTGATACCAGTTCCCTCAAGGAAGGGGACGAGGCCAAGACTACCGGGAAACTTCTCTCCGTAGACGTCGGGATGGAACTTCTCGGTCGCGTAGTAGACGCCGTAGGCCGCCCAATCGACGGGAAAGGTCCGCTCAATGCAAGTGAGACCTATCCGGTCGAACGGATAGCCCCCGGAATCATCCCCCGAAAATCCGTCGACCAGCCACTCCAGACCGGCATCATGGCGGTAGACTCCATGATTCCCATTGGCCGGGGCCAGCGAGAGCTCATTATCGGTGACCGTTCCACGGGCAAGACCACCATCGCTATCGATACCATCATCAACCAAGCCAAGATCAACAAGCAAGGCGAGGAATCGGGCGATCCCGACTTCCGACCGGTTTACTGCATTTACGTAGCCGTGGGCCAGAAGAACTCGAACATCGCCCGGACAATCAAGGTGCTCGAGGAAACCGGAGCCATCGACTACGTCACAATTGTCTCCGCCCCAGCCGCGGACAACCCCGCCAACCAATATCTGGCCCCCTACGCAGGCTGCGCCATCGGAGAATGGTTCATGCAAAACGGCAAGGACGCCCTCATCGTGTACGATGATCTCTCCAAGCACGCCGTGGCCTATCGTCAAATTTCCCTCATCCTCAAGCGGCCCTCCGGGCGCGAGGCTTACCCCGGAGACGTCTTTTACCTGCACTCCCGCCTTCTTGAAAGATCGGCCCGCCTCAACGAGGAAAACGGAAACGGTTCCTTGACCGCCCTGCCCATCATCGAGACCCAGATGGGAGACGTTTCCGGATACATCCCGACCAACGTCATTTCCATTACCGACGGGCAGATATTCCTTGAGACCGACCTGTTCAACAAGGGCATCAGGCCGGCCGTCTCGGTTGGTTTGTCGGTTTCGCGAGTTGGCTCGGCCGCCCAAATCAAGGCTTATAAAAAGGTTGCGGGCAAGGTTAAGCTCGAGCTCGCCCAATTCCGGGAACTGGCCGCCTTCTCCCAGTTCGAGTCCGACCTTGACGCTTCCACCAAGGCCCGCCTCGACCGAGGCGCCCGAATCGTTGAAATGTTCAAGCAGGGTGCCTACAACCCCGTACCAGTCGAGGAACAGACCGCCGTCATGTGGGCCATGCAGAATGACTTTTTCGACAGTATCCCCGTCAATCGGATTTCCGAGGCGGTGGAGAGTCTCAAGGAGTTCCTCGCCACCCAAGGCAAGGAGGCCTGCGACGAGATCTACAAGAGCGGCAAACTGGAGGAGGAGACCGAGCAGAAACTCAAGTACTCCATCGAGAGCTGGAAGGGCACCTTTGCTTGATCGCTAGGATTTCCCCTTAAGGAAAATGGCCAACACCAGAGATATCCGGATCAGGATCAAGGGCGTCAAGAATACGCGCCAGATCACCCGCGCCATGCAGATGGTCGCCACCTCGAAAATGAAGAAGGCCCAGGAGAGCGCCAAGGCCGGCAGGCCCTATGCGCTCCTGCTGGCCGACGTAATCGTTTCCATTGCCGATGAGTTCGAGGAGGTCACGCAGTCCTATTTCGCTCAGCGTCCGGTCAAGCACCGCGGAATTCTCGTCATCGGAACGGACAAGGGGCTTTGCGGAGCTCTCAATTCCAACCTTTTCAGGGAACTGGGCGACGTCGATTCCTCCGCCAAGTTCGTATCCGTGGGCAAGCGGGCCACCCAGTACCTTTCCCGAGCCCGGAAGGACCTGCTGGCCGACTTCTCTCTCCCCGACAAGCCTACCTTCTCCGACATCCGCAACATCGTGGAGTTTCTTCTCAACAGCTACGAGGAGGGCAGGATCGACACCATCGAGGTGCTCTACACCAGTTTCATCAATACCCTGCGCCAAGAACCCGAGCTGATCAGGCTTTTCCCCCTCAATGACCTGGACGCCATGACCGAGAAGCTTCACGAAAGGTTCGGAGTGACCGATCACGTCGCTCCCAAGGATACCCGTGAAATCCTTTTCGAAGACAGGGATGCCGTTTTGTCCGAGTTGGCCAGCCTCTACCTCAAGCAGGAAATCTTCCAGCTCGTTCTCGAGTCACTCGCCTCCGAGCACAGCGCCCGCATGGTAGCCATGAAAACAGCCACCGACAACGCGGGTAACCTCATCGACGACCTCACTCTCCAATATAACCGGGCCAGACAAGCGGCCATCACCCAGGAAATTCTTGAAATCTCGGCAGCGGCCTTCTCCGAATAGATTCCCTCAAACCTTTCACCATGGAAAACGAAAATTCTAAAGTCGGTAAAATCATACAAGTCATCGGCGCCGTCGTGGACGCCGAATTCCCCCGGGTTCGACCCCGGAGATCTACGACGCTCTTGAGGTAAGCTACAAGAGCTCGGATGCGGAGGAAGAGAAGAAGCTCGTCCTGGAAACGCAGCAGCACTTGGGAGACAACCGCGTAAGGACCGTGGCAATGTCATCCTCCGAGGGACTGGTGCGTGGGACCGAAGTCGTCAATACGGGCGCGCCCATTTCCGTACCCGTAGGGGAGAAGGTCCTCGGTCGGATCTTCAACGTAACGGGCGATACGGTCGACAACCTCGGTCCTTGCGGAAACGAGGAAACCCGCCCCATCCACCGGCAGGCCCCGACACTCCTCGAACAGGATACCGAGGCCAACATTCTCGAGACGGGCATCAAGGTC
>MDTD01154202.1_pt1 | contig 10151 bp, 7 predicted proteins | sample 811221 | NCBI WGS metagenome assembly MDTD01 (sample SAMN05326646, study PRJNA326480) | marine metagenome | isolation source: seawater | place: Pacific Ocean: South West | collected 2011
ACTTCAGTCAAAAATTGGAGGTGCAGACTATGTCAAAGTTCAACTTTATAGCAGTCAAAAACTTTTTAACAATAGCGATAGAGAATATGCTGAAATTAATAAGTTAGAGCTTAAAGAAATTAGTAATTATTCAAGAAACATTGGAATTGAACCAATGGCTTCAGTTTTCGACATAGAGAGAATTGGTTGGTGTGAAGAATTAAACTTCAAAACATACAAGATCGCTAGTGTATCAATTAAAGAAAAAGAATTATGTAAAAAAATTATTTCACTTAAAAAACCAGTCATTGCATCTTTAGGAATGTATGACTTTAAAAAGAAGAGTGTTCCATACCCTGACAAAAATGTTTCTTACTTATATTGTGTTTCCAAGTATCCGACTAATTTTTCTGAAATTGATATGCCAGACTTTAAAAAAAGTTTTTTTTCCGGTTTCAGTGATCACACTATAGGAATTGGCGCATGTCTTTATGCTATTTCAAGAGGGGCAAGAATTATTGAAAAGCATTACTCAACTAACAAATCTATCAATTGTGATACTGAAAAGGCCCATGTTTGCAGCATGGATCTCGACGATCTGACAGTTCTTAGAGAAAATGCAGATTCGATAAGTATTTTAAATAATAGATAATGAAAAAAAAAATATGCATAGTTGGCTTGGGATATGTCGGTCTTCCTCTTTTTTTGCAGTTTAAAAAAAGTAATTTTAAAATTGTAGGTTTTGATATTAATGAAAAAAAAATTAAAAAGCTTAAAAATAAAATTTCTTCATCAAAAAAAGCATTTTTTACATCATTTACGAAAGACATAAAAGACAGCAACGTTTTTGTAATTTGTGTGCCTACTCCTCTTAATGAATCTTTAGATCCAGATACAAGCTTTATAGCATCAGCTGTAAAAACCATTATATCTGTCTTAAAAAGAGGTGATTTAATAATTTTAGAAAGCACTTGTTATCCTGGTTGCACACAAGAAATGGTAGTTGAAAAAATTGAGAGGGAAAAAAATTTTAAATTTAAAAAGGATTTTTTTGTTGCCTTTTCTCCTGAAAGGATCGATCCCGCAAACAAAAAGTTTAAACTTCAGAATATTCCAAAAGTAATAGGGTCTAGTTGTTCATCAAGTATCGATCAGACTAAAAAAATTTATAAGAGAATATTTAAGAAAACATTTATTCTTAATCGATTTGAAGAGGCAGAGCTATCTAAATTAATTGAAAATGTTTTTAGACAAGTAAATATCGGACTTATTAATGAAATGGCAATGATGTGTGAAAAACTTCAAATAAATATTTGGAATTCTATCGAAGCCTCTAGCACAAAGCCATTTGGATTTATGCCATTTTATCCAGGTCCAGGCACTGGCGGTCATTGTATTCCATTAGACCCTACTTATTTAAGTTGGAAAGCTAAGTCAAAAAATTTTTTTTCAAAATATATTGATTTGGCAAATAAAATAAATCAAGAAATGCCTCTTTATGTTGTCAAGCGAATATCAAATCTATTAAAAAAAAATGATAAAAAACTAAAAAAAAGTAAGCTGCTCATTATTGGCCTGTCTTATAAAAAAGATGTTTCAGATTACAGGGAGTCGTCTGCACTAAAGGTTTTTAAAGAACTTTATACGAAAGGATCAAAAGTTAAATTTCACGATGACCATGTAAAAAAAATTAGAATTAAAATAAATAATAAAACTAATAATTTTACCTCTGTAAAACTCTCTTTAAGTAAAATTAAATCATTTGACGTAATTATTGTTCTAACAGACCACTCTTATATTAATTGGAAAATGATTTCTCAAAATGCAAATAAAATTTTTGACACTAGAGCGATTTGCAAAAATTCTAATAATAATGTCGAATATCTTTAAGAGGAAATAAATATGTGTGGCTTTACAATTACCAATCATGAAATAGATATAAAAAAAAATATGATGCTTCTAAAGCATAGAGGTCCTGACGATATAGGCTTTATTACTTCAAAAAATTTAAAAATAATATTTAACAGGCTTTCAATTTTAGATGTTAACAAAAGATCAAACCAGCCAATGAAATATAAAAATTATATAATAGTTTTTAACGGTGAAATTTATAATTATCTAGAATTAAAAAAAAAACTAGAAAAAAAAGGAGTAAAATTTAAAACTACATCTGACACCGAAGTCTTAATCAAACTCTTTTATTTTTATGGAATTGATTGTTTAAAATTTTTAGAGGGAATGTACAGTTTTTGTATTTACAATCAGTTAAATGAGGAATTAATTATAGTAAGAGATCCATTTGGTATTAAGCCTTTATTTTATAAAATTTCAAATAAAAATTTTTTTATATCTTCTGAAAAAAATGTTTTTATTAAAAACAATCTCCAAGGTAAATTAAACAAAAAAGCTCTTGCAGGCTATCTGCAACACGGCATATACCAGAGTTCAAAAAATACATTTTTCTCTAATATCAAAAGTTTACTTCCAGGTCATTTTATTAAAATAAGTAAAAAAGGAGTAGTGGAAAAAAAATGGTTTAACTTAAACAGTTTACATAAAGATAAAATTTCATTTGAAGATGCAAAAAAAAAGACAGTAAATCTATTAAATAAGTCAATTTATCTTTGTAGAAGAAGTGATAGAGATATGGCTATAGCTGTAAGCGGCGGTTTAGACTCTTCTCTATTAGCAAAAATAATTAACGACTCTAATCATAAAGATAATTTAAAATATTTATTACATTACACTTGTGATGATAAAAATGATGAGTTTAAATTTGCCAAAAAAGTACTAGATAATACAAATCTAAAACTTATTAAGTCAGTATTTAGAAAAAAAGATTTTTACAAATATTTAAAAAAAACTATTAAAACTTTAAGTGAACCGATTGGTGGTTTGAATTGTTTAAGTGCCTTTAAAGCATATGAAGAATTAAATAAAAAAGATGTTAGAGTTTTAATCGATGGTAACGGCTCTGATGAAATATTCGGTGGATATAACCATCATATAGAAGCTTTTTATAATTCAAAAAGAAAATTTGTAACAAATCCCACGCAAGGTTTGGAAGAAGTTTTCGATAAACAAATATATAATACTAATTTCAAAAAATTTTTATCACCAAAAAAAATTGCAAATAAATTTCCCTCTTTGTTGAAAAATTTAATGTTTAATGATTTAGCAGGATCAAAACTTAGAAGAAGTTTGATGCAAGGTGACCATATTTCAATGCAAAGCTCAGTAGAAGTAAGATTTCCTTATTTAAATAAAGATCTAGTTAATTTTGGTTATAGTCTACCAGACAAATATCTGGTGAATAAAAAAAATGGAAAATTTATCTTACGCCAAATATTTATTAATAAATTCTTTAAAATTAAAAAAAGACCTTTACAAACACCACAAACAAATTGGATGAATGAATTTATTTTAAAAGATCTATTAAAAGACATTAAAAAAAATGAAATATTTTTTGATCTCAAAATTTTTGATCGAAATAATTTGATAAACTTTCTTAAAATTAAAAAGACAAATAGCATTTTGAATTGGCGAATTTTAGTTGCTTATAATTTTTTAACACTTTTTAAGGAAAGTATATAATGAGTGGAAAAACTCTGATATTTTCAAAAAGTTTTCTTAAAGATAAACTAATTAAACAACCAATCTTTTTTGGCAGATCTTCGGAATTTTTTTACATCGAAAATTTTAACAGCATTGGAGAAAAAGAAAAAGCCCATCAATTTTGCCATCAAACCTTTTCAGCTATATTTTCTGACCTAATTAAAAGTTTAAACGAACTGCACAATGTAAATTTTTCATCAAGAAGTTGGAGTATCATTTTAGGACCTTGGTTAAGAGTATTTATAAATACAGTTTATGAAAATTACACTGTTCTCGAAAAAGTTTTAAAAGATAAAAATATTACTGAAGTTTATTCATATAATCCTGAAGATTATAAACTGTATACTAACGATGGTTGGACTCTTGAAATAGCTATTACAGATGAGAATTGGAATAGTGCATTAAATTCAAAAATATTAAAATTTTTAAATATTAACAAAAAAACTACCTATAAGAAAAATAATAAAAATTGTTTTCATCCTAATGAAAGGCCCAATTCTAAAAAGCATATACTTTTTAAAGTTATCAACCTATTTAAGAAATTTTTATGTTTTTTTAAGAAAGACAACTACGCTTGTATTTATAATAGTTGTTTGCCTTTTTTATATGAAAAAAAACTTGAATTAAAAATTGGGCAAATTCCACAATTATGGGATTTCGAAAAAAAAATAATTTTCAGAGATTTTGATAAAAGCTTAAGAAAACACTTAAATTTAAATCAGAAAAAATCTTCAGGAAAATTTGAAGAATTTTTAAGAATGATTTTACCTTCTTCTCTTCCTATTTATGTGCTTGAATCTTTTAAAGACATAAATGAACTTTCAGATAAATCTAATTTCCCTAAAAATCCTAGTTTTATTTTTACATCAGATGCTTTTAATTATCACGAAGTTTTCAAATTTTATACGGCTAAAAAAGTTCAAAATGGAGTTCCTTATTATCTTGGCCAACATGGAAACTCTTATTCAACTCATGTTTATAATAATTTTACTACTGAAATGAGTGATTGTGATAAATTTATTTCATGGGGCTTAAAGGGAAATGAAAAGACCATTGAAAGTATTAATTTTAAAATATTAGGTAAAAAAAGATACTTCAATAAAGACGGTAAACTTCTTGCAATTTTTGATGGACTACATTGTAGCGGCATGCCAGTGTTAGATCTAGTAGCTAAAGAAAAAAATAATTTCGAGTCAGCAATTAATATTTTAGATAATTTTCCAAAGAAAATAAAAACTAAAACGTTAATAAGGCTTAGTTGGCTTAATAATCATAATTTTAATACACCCTACAAATCAATAGTAGAAAAATTAAAAATCAATATCGATGACGGTGTTAAACCTTTCAGACCTTTATTGAAAAATACTAGACTTACTTTTTTTAATTATGACTCTACAGGTATACTAGAAAATCTAGCTCTTAATATTCCAACAGTTTGTTACTGGCATAATACCTTTGGTTACATAAATCCAAAATTTGTTGACACGTATAAGCTTTTAGTAGAGGCAAATATTCTTTTTACAAAACCTAATAATCTAGTCCAACATATCGAGAGAAACTGGGATGATATTAATAGTTGGTGGATGAACGAGAAAACACAAAAATTAATTAATGATTTTAATTCCAAAATCAATAAACCGCCCAAAAAAGATAGTTTAAATAGTTTAAAAGAAATTCTTACTCAAAAGGAGGTTTATGGTTAAGGCAATTTTTCCTTTACTAGATAAGAGAAAAAAAATTGAACTTAAAGTTTTGTTCATTTTAATTGTGATTTATTTCTTTTTTGAATTTATAAGTTTAGCTTCAATACCGATATTTGTTGGTATTATATCTGATCCAGAGCTTATTTTAAATAAGTTTGATAGACTACTTAATATAAGCTTTAGTGAGACTTATGATTATTCGCAGTACCAATTATTTTTTGCTATTTCAGTAATAATAATTTTCTTGTTTAAAAATATTTACTTGGTTTTGTTAACAATTTTTGAGGCAAATTTTTTAAAAAAATTTAAAACCTTTATTTCAGATAAGTTATTTAGCTTCTATACCAAATTACCTTACAGTTACCACTTAATAAATAATCCCTCAAAATTAACAAAAATAGTTTCTGATGATGTACAGAATGTATCAGGATATATTCAACATACGCTTGGTTTAGTAAGAGAGTCAATTGCTTTATTGGTAATATTTGTTCTACTTTTCATTGTAAATTGGCTCTTAGCCTTAACTATATTTCTATTACTTGTTACAGTTTCTTTAATATATTTAAAGATTATAAGACCATTTCTTAAGAACGCCTCTGAAAAAAATCAATTGATAAGAAAAGGCATGTTTCAAACTATTAGTGAGGTTTTTGGAATGATAAAAGAAATTAAAATTTATTCTAAAGAAAACCAGATTGTCGACTTTTATAATAAAGACAACGCAAAATTTGAAAAAAATTTATATTATTTTTATATAATTAATAAATTGCCAAAAGTAATTTTAGAGATATTTGCCTTAGCAATAATAATAACTGTTTCTCTAGTATTCTTTAATATTGGTGACGATTATACAAAACATTTCCCTACTTTAGCCCTATTGACTGTAGCTACTATAAGATTTATCCCTGCTTTTAACGGGATTGTGACTGCGTTATCTTATTTAAAGATATTCCAAGTTTCTTTAAATTTAATAAGTAAAGAGATAAAAGAAATGGAACTTCTAGCTATTGAAAACTTAAATGTTATAAATCCTGAATCTAATATTAGAAGTGAGAAAAACCATTACTTACAAATCAAAAATTTATACTTTAGATATCCAAATAAAGATGACTATTTGATTAAAGATGTTAATTTTAGGATAGACAAGGGAGCTAAGATTGCTATTACTGGCGAAACAGGTTCGGGCAAAAGTACTTTGACTCATTTAATTCTTGGGCTCTTTTCACCAGAAAGTGGGGATATTTTATTTGAAAATAAAAGCATATTTGAAAACATTATGCATTGGAGAAAAAAATTAGGTTATGTTCCTCAAAAGACTTACTTATTAGACTCAACAATTGAGAAGAATATTGCATTCAATTTTATTAACGAGGACATTGACAAATCTAAAATGGAAAAAGCCATTCATATAGCTAACTTATCTCAAAAAATAAATGATTTACCACGAGGATTAAAAACTAAAGTTGGCAGTGATGGAATTAGATTTTCAGGAGGAGAAAAGCAAAGGATTGCAATAGCGCGAGCGATATATCAAGATCCAGAGATTATAATTATGGACGAGTTTACAAGCTCATTAGATTTAGATACAGAAAATAAAATATTGTCTTTGCTTTCTGATTTTTTAAAAAATAAAACGAGTATAATAGTTTCTCATAGACTAAATACTATTAAAAACTGTGATACAGTTTTTCACTTAAATGACAAAAAATTAACAAAAAAAAAATAGTATAATGAAAAGAATTAATAAAATGAAAGTAGTAATTTTAGCTGGTGGCTTTGGTACTAGACTGTCGGAATATACAAAAGATATTCCAAAGCCGATGGTAAAAATTAATGGTAAACCAATTATTTTTCATATCATGAAATGTTATGCAAAATATGGATTTAATAATTTTTATATTGCCCTAGGATATAAAGGTAAAATTATTAAGAATTTTTTCAAAAAAAAATTCTTTAATTGGAATGTAAAATTAATTGACACTGGAAAAAAAACTATGACAGGCGGTAGGTTAAAAAGGCTTAAAAAATATTTAAAAGAGGATACTTTTCTAATGACGTACGGTGATGGATTATCTGATATTAATATTAAAAAATTGATAAAATTTCATTTTAAGAATAAGTCATTAGTAACGCTTACTGCAGTTAGACCGCCCGCAAGATTTGGTGCAATAAAACTCAATGGAAATATTGTTAAATCATTTAAAGAAAAGTCAAAATTGGATGAAGGTTGGATTAATGGAGGTTTTTTTGTAATGGATCCCAAATTTTTAAATTACATTTCAGGTGACAAAACCTTTTTGGAGCGAGAGCCTCTTGAAAAAGCCTGTAGAAAAAAAGAGTTGTCAGCTCTAAAACACAATGGATTTTGGTACTGTATGGACACTAAAAGAGACAAGGATAATCTTGAAGAAATTTTCAAAAAAAGAAAGTTCAAAATTTGAAAAAAAGGATAAAAATTCTAGTAGTTGGTGGAACGGGATTTATAGGTTATCACTTAGCGAATAGATGTTTAAGTTTAGGTTGGGATGTAACCAGTATATCAGCTAGGAAACCTAGAAATTTGAGGAAACTAAAAAAAGTAAAATATATAATATGCGATATAGCTAAAAAACACTCATTTAGAAATAAAATTCCTAATAAATTGGACTATGTTGTAAACCTTGGTGGGTATGTGGATCATAGTAATAAAAAAAAGACTTTTAATACCCATTTTTTAGGATCGGCAAATTTAGCTAATTATTTTATCAAAAATAAAATAAAAAAATTTGTACAAATAGGAAGCGGTGGAGAATACGGCAATCTTAAATCTCCACAAAGAGAGACCAGTATTACAAAGCCTCTTTCTGTTTATTCTAAATCTAAATACAAGGCTTCTAAAAATCTTTTAAAACTCTTTAATAGAAAAAAATTTCCAGCTACTATATTAAGGCTTTATCAAGTTTATGGACCAAAACAAGATCTTAATAGATTTTTACCGATTGTTATAAATAATTGTATTAAAAATAAAACATTTCCATGTTCACACGGAAACCAGTTTAGAGATTTTATTCATGTAGACGATGTAGTTTCCGCAATTTTTTGTGCTTTAAAAAAACCAAAAGCTGAGGGTAAAATTATTAACATCGGTTCAGGTAAGCCAATTAAAATAAAAAATATAATATTTTTAATTAAAAAAATCGTGAAAGGCGGAAATCCTGAATTAGGTAAAATAGTTTTAAGAAAAGAGGAAAATTTAATCACCTATCCAAATATTTTGAGAGCTAAAAAGATTTTAAAATGGAGACCAAAAATAACCTTTAAGAACGGTCTTAAAAATACAATAAATTTCTATGAAAAAAACTCTTAAAAGTTTGGGCCCGTTAGTAAGTATAATAATTAATTGTTATAATGGTGAAAAGTATTTAAAATTAGCTATAAGATCAGTAATTAATCAAACTTATAGTAACTGGGAAATAATATTTTGGGATAATAAATCTACAGATAAAAGTGAAAAAGTCCTCAAAAACTTTAAAGATAAAAGAATAAAGTATTTTAAGTCTAAATACTTTACCAGGTTATATAAAGCTAGAAATCTAGCAATAAAAAAAGCTAAGGGAAAATATATATCTTTTCTTGATGTGGACGATCAATGGACAAGAGATAAATTAGAAAAACAAATAGGTCTTTTTAAAAGAAATAAAAAAATATCACTTATTTATTCTAATCTTCTAATTCTAAATAATAAAAATAGCTCTACCAAAATTTTCTCAAAAGAAATTTTACCATCAGGTAAAATTACCCAAAAACTTTTAAACAATTATAAATTGCCCATTATTACTGCTATTTTAAAAAAAGATATTTTTAAAAAAATGATATTTAATAATGATTATGAAATTATTGGAGATTTTGATTTTTTTTTAAGGCTAAGTACAAAAGTTGTTTTTGAGTATATTCATGAGCCATTAGCTTACTATCGTATACACGAAAAAAATACTTCAAGAATTAAAATTGATCTTTTTTTACAAGAATATACTAACTGGATAAATAAAAATATTAAGATGAACCTCTTTAAAAAATATAATTTTAAAGGTGTTTATTCTCAGATTCAATTATTAAAAATAAAAAAGTATTTTTTGAGCGGTTTAAAATTGAAAGCTTTTATTGAAATCTTTAAAAGACCATTTAGCTTTAAAAAATTAAAATTTTTACCATTATTAATTTTACCAAAAAATATTATCCAGCAAATTTTTACTTTTTAGTTTTTTTCTTTAAATACATTCCTAAAGAAACTCCAAGTAACAAAAAAATAAAAGTCGAATTTTGAGTTGAAAATAGCCCCCCAGTACTTCTTACTGGAAAAAACTCAATTAACAAACTGATTATTATAGCGGTAGCTAGATAATCAATTTTATTATTTTTCAGAACATAATTATTAAAATAGTTTTTAAATATCAAAAACAAAACAAATAAAATAAGTGTTACCCCAATTATGCCAGCTGAATTTAAAATACTCAAATAATAATTGTGTGGATGAGACTCACAGACTCTGTTTGGTAAGTATAGTTTATTCTGACAAATTACTCTAAAAGATTTTATCCCTGAACCTATTAGAGGTGAGTCTAACCAAGTATCAATTGCAGTTACATATATAGTTACGTGTCCACTACCAAAACTTTGCATATAATACTGTTTGTTATATTTTCTTTGTGACTCTAATTTACCTCTTTTGTAAGCGTGGCGAAATATTATGTTTTCTTTTAATTCAGGGTAATCTCTTTTAAGCTCATTAGTTATCGAAGGTAACATATCATTAATATTTTCCCAAAAACTTGCGTGAGAGGACGAAATATTTTTATCATTTTTATAAATTAATAA
>MDTD01021561.1_pt1 | contig 10150 bp, 8 predicted proteins | sample 811221 | NCBI WGS metagenome assembly MDTD01 (sample SAMN05326646, study PRJNA326480) | marine metagenome | isolation source: seawater | place: Pacific Ocean: South West | collected 2011
TATAAGGACAGAACTTATAAGCAAAGCATCAAAAATTGTTTCTAATGCTACAGGATTTCCTGTTCAATTTAATAAAGCAATTGTTGGAAAAAATGCTTTTGCACATGAATCAGGAATACATCAAGATGGTATGTTAAAAAATAGAGAAACTTACGAAATAATGACACCTGAAAGTGTGGGTGTAAAAAAAACTTCTTTAGTAATGGGCAAACATTCAGGAAGACATGCTTTTAAAGATAAACTAAATGATTTAGGATATGGAGAAGTTACTGATGATGTTATTCAAACTGCATTTGGTAAATTTAAAGTTTTAGCTGATAAAAAAAAACATGTTTATGACGAAGACATAGTTGCTCTTGTAGATGATAGCTTAATTATTGATAACAAAATTAATGCAATTAATTTAAAGTCATTAAAAGTTTTTGCTGGAACAGGTGAACCTCAGAGAGCAGAAATGATTCTAGATGTGTACGGTGAAATTAAAAAAACTAGCCAAAAAGGAGATGGTCCAGTTGATGCGATATTTAAATGTATAAAAGAATTGTATCCTCACGATGTTAAATTATCTTTATATCAAGTTCATGCAGTCACTGAGGGAACTGACGCACAAGCTACAGTAAGTGTCAAGATAGAAGAAAATGATAGAACTACAGTAGGACAATCAGCTGATACCGATACTTTAGTTGCATCAGCGAATGCATATTTAAATGCACTAAATAAAATGTTAATAAAGAGAGAAAAAAAAGCTCCATCATCAAAAATCCAACATCAAAAAGTGAAAGGAATATAAATTATGGGAATGTTTGACAAAATTACAGGTATTTGGTCACAGGATATGGCAATTGATTTAGGTACAGCCAATACACTTGTTGTATTAAAAGCTAAAGGGGTCGTTTTAAATGAACCCTCTGTAGTTGCGGTTGCCGATAATAAAGGAAAAAAAACAGTTTTAGCAGTTGGCGATGAAGCAAAAACTATGTTGGGAAGAACACCTGGAAATATACAAGCGATTAGACCTTTAAGAGACGGTGTAATTGCAGATTTTATTGTAACTGAGGAAATGATCAAACACTTTATTAAAAAAGTACATAAAGGGAGTACTTTTGCAAATCCAAGAATTTTAATTTGTGTTCCTACAGGTTCCACTCCTGTTGAAAGAAAAGCGATTCAAGATAGTGCGCTTGCTGCTGGAGCAAGAAAAGTGCAATTGATTGAGGAACCAATTGCAGCCGCAATTGGCGCAGGCCTTCCAATTTCAGAAGCAACAGGCTCTATGGTAATTGATATTGGTGGTGGAACAACTGAGATTGCAGTAATGTCATTAGGAGGCGTTGTATATTCAAGATCACTCAGAATTGCAGGAGATGCAATGGACGTTGCATTACAAAATTATATGAGAGAAGAATACAATCTTTTAATTGGAGATAGTACAGCTGAGAAAATTAAAAAAGAAGTTGGAACTGCTATTCCAACCAATAATAACAAATATCCAGTTAAAGGAAGAGATATTAGGTCTGGTACTCCAAAAGAAATTAATGTTACCGAAGAGGATACAGCTGCTGCATTGAATCCAATTTTAAAAGAAATGATAGGTGGAATTAAAATGGCATTAGAAAATACTCCACCAGAACTTTCGGCTGATTTAGTAGACATGGGATTAACATTAACAGGAGGTGGTGCTCTATTAAAAAATATTGATAGAAGATTTTCTAAGGAAACTGGTTTACCTGTGCATATTGCCGAAGATCCTTTAGCGTGTGTTGCAATAGGAACCGGAAAGGCTTTAGACCAAGAAGAAACTTTTTCTTCAATGCTTACAGAGTATTAAAATAAATGGCATCAGGCAGAGATGACTTTATAATTGCCGTAAGATCTGCCTTTCTTAAAAAAAGCAATAAACAACAATTTTCTTTATTAGCTTTAATTATATTTTCAATTATTTTAATTTTTTTATCAAATCTAAATTTTATTGGAATCAAATATCTTAAAACTGGAATTAATGAGGCTACTTATAGAATTTCAGCTTTAGTAAGTTATCCAGAAAAAAAACTAAATGATACTATTATTTTTTTCTCTGATTATTTTAATGCTTATAAAGAAAATCAAAATCTTAAAATCAAAATTAATCAGCTAAATAATAAAAATTTAAATTACACTTATCTTGAAAATGAAAATAAAAGATTAAAAGAAATTGTTGGAGAAAATACCAAAAATTCAGAAGGGATTATTTCAAGAGTTTTAATTGATAAAGATGGAAAATTTTTAAAATCAATTATTTTAAATAAAGGTTCAAAAGATGGAATAAAAATTGGAATGGTAGTTTTAGATAAGAATTACCTTATTGGCCAGATAATTGAGGTTAATTATACTACTTCAAGGGCAATTCTTATTTCAGATTTAAATAGTAATATTCCAGTGGTTATAGAGCCTGGAAGTTTCCAATCTATTCTAAATGGCACTGGAAAAGATTATGGAGTAATTAAATACTCAAAAAAAGAGCTAAACCTAAATAAAAATTCTATTGTTTATACCTCAGGTTCAGGTGGAAATTTTAGAGCAGGCTTGCCAATTGGTAAAATAAATGAGGAAATTGAAAAATTAGGAGTTCAATTTTTTTCTGATCTTTCACAATTATCCTATGTAATAATTCAATCAATTGAAGTCGAAGGGAATTAATGGTTCAAAAAAAAATAAATCTAAAAAATTATTTCTTAAAATATTTTCCTCTTATTTTATTATATTTTTCTGTATTAAATGAATTTGACTTTGATGTTGCTAATATTGGTTTGTTATCTTTTAACTTACCATTTATTATTATTTTCTATTGGAGCTTAAAAGATCCAGATCAAATAGGAAATGGATTAATATTCTTCTCCGGAATTTTAAATGATGTTACTTTAGGCTATCCAATCGGTGTAAGCTCATTCATTTACTTAACTATTATAGCATTTGCTTCCTATTTAAGAAATATTACATTAAGACCCAATATTTATAAAGATTCTCTTGTGTTTCTTGTAGCAATTTTATTTGCAAATTCAGTAAATTCACTAATTTTAAGTTTTGTATTCTCTATCGAAATTAATTATTTTGAAATTATAGCAAATATTACTTTTACCTTTTTATTATATTTTTTATTTGCGAGAATATTTAATTATTTGAAACCCATAGGTATTTAATGTTAGGCGATGGAATAGGATCTAATGTAAGGAAATCAAAATTAATAAATAGAAGAATGTTTCTAGCTTCTGCAGCTAAGGCTGTTGTTTTTTTTGGAATTATTGGTCGTTTATTTTATTTACAAGTAGAACAAAATAAAAAATATTTAACTCTTTCAGATAAGAATAGAATTAGGGAAAATAAGCTACCTCCGATAAGAGGTGAATTTAAAGATTATTTTGGAAAAACTATAGCTGGAAATTTAGATGTTTATGAGCTTCACGTCATCCCAGAACAAGTTGAAGATTTCAGAGTATTAATAACTAGGGTAAAGCAAATACTAGAATTATCAGAAAATAATGTTAATAAAATTTTAAAAGCTAAAAAAAAACAAAAACCATGGGAAACAATAATTATATCAGATAATTTATCTTGGAATGAATTTTCAAAAATTAATTATTATTTATATGACTTACCAGGTTTAAAACCAGTGATATCTGTAGGTAGGAATTATCCATTTAATGAAAGCTATTCACATGTACTTGGTTACGTTGCTTATGCAAGTAAAGATGATCTATCTTCAAGTGAAACTATTAGTCAAAGACATGTTCCAGGATTAAGAGTTGGAAAAAATGGTTTAGAAAAAACTTTTGAAAATCAACTAATTGGAACAAATACAATTCAAAGATTTGAAGTCAATGCTTATGGAAAACGTATAAATCAACTCGAAGTTCAAAATGGCGATCAAGGTAACTCATTAAGGATTACAATTGATACAGAAATTCAAAACTATACAAATAAGTTGCTATCTGGTGAGGCTGGCTCCATTAGTGTAATGGATATTTATACTGGAGAAATTATTGCAATGAATTCTTCTCCATCATTTAACCCAAATGATTTTTTATATGGTATAGGATCAAAAGAATGGAAAGATTTAAATTCAAATCCATTTAAGCCCCTAATCAATAAAACTATTTCAGGACTTTACTCGCCAGGATCAACCATAAAACCTTTAGTTGCCCTGTCAGCACTTGAAAATGATGTTATCAAACCCAGTATGCAGGTATTTTGCAGTGATAGTATAGATTTTTATGAGCAAAAGTTTCACTGCTGGAAAAAGAAGGGTCATGGATATATGAAGCTAAAAAATGCTATTAAACAATCTTGTGATATATATTTTTACGAAGTAGCAAGATTACTTGGTGTCGATAGACTTAACGAAACAGCTAGAAGATTTGGACTTGGGAATATTGTCCTGAAAGATTTCTTTGCTAATGAAAAAAAAGGCGTCTTTCCATCAACTAAATGGAAAAAGGAAGCAGTTGGACAAAATTGGTATTTAGGAGAGACTTTAATTACAGGAATTGGACAAGGATATATTCAAAGTACACCACTTCAATTAACTTTAATGACAGCACAATTAGCAAATGGAGGTAATAAAATTTATCCAACATTAACTCCAAATAATAAAAATTTAGAAGTGATAAAAAAAGAAATGGAATTAAATGAGGATTACGATCTTCCTTCCAGTCATCCACCACTTGTAAGAAATAAGGAAAATGTAAAATTTGTATTAGACGCAATGTTTAAATCAACTAATGAAATATATGGAACTTCATATTCCTCAAGAATTGAAGACCCCAAATATCAATTTGCAGGAAAAACTGGAACAGCCCAAGTAAAAAGAATTACTGAGGAAGAAAGAGAATTAGATAGAAAGTTGGAGCAAATTCCATACAAAGAGAGAGATCATGCTTGGTTCATAGCATTTGGTCCTTACAAAGATCCAAGATATGCAATGACTGTATTAATAGAACACGGAGGATCTGGAAGCTCAGCTGCTGCTCCAATAGCAAAAAAATTATTTAAAAAAATTATTGATAGACACGAAGAAAGAGAAAAAATTAGAAACAACAAATTAGCAATCTAATGAAAAACTATAGTACATTTGGAGAAGTATCTTTTTTTCAGAAAGTAAAATCTATTGATTTTTTCTTACTGATTTCGATAATCCTTTTGGGCTTGATAAGTATAGTTGCAATGTATTCTACTGATATAAGCGATGGAAATTTTTATCATAGCTTTAATCATGCTTTAAGATTTGGAATATTTTTTAGCTTAATGATAATATTGTCATTTATTAATATCAAATATTATTATTCATTTAGCATCATTTTCTATATTTTAGTTCTGTCATTGCTTATCGCTGCAACTTTTTTTGGAACAACTGTTCAAGGATCTCAAAGATGGATTAATTTATATTTTATAAATCTTCAGCCATCTGAATTAATGAAAATTGCGATAATCATTTTTCTCGCCAGGTATTATCATAGGGTTCAGCCAGATGCTGTAAATACAATTAAAAAATTTATAATTCCTTTTATAATTTTAATTATTCCTATTTTATTAGTTTTAAGTCAGCCTGATTTAGGAACTTCTGTATTAATTGCTTTAAGTGGAATTGCAGTTATCTGGTTAGCCGGAATTAATATAAAATATATAATATATTCTTTCTTAGGTTTAGTTATTTCATTTCCGTTTGTGATTTCAATGTTAAAACCATATCAAAAATTAAGAATTTTGACATTTATTAATCCTGATAGAGATCCTTTAGGTGCTGGCTACCAAATTATCCAATCAAAAATTGCAGTTGGATCAGGAGGGCTTACTGGCAAAGGGTTCTTAAAAGGCACCCAAGGTTATTTAGATTTTTTGCCAGAAAAACATACGGACTTTATTTTTACTTTGTTTTCAGAGGAATTTGGTTTCATTGGATCTGTTTTGCTTTTAATTTTATATGCATTTATAATTATTCGAATTTTAGTTATTGGGTCAAATTCAAGAAATTACTTTGGTAAATTTTTTTGTTATGGATTTGCAATTTCAATATTTTTTTATATTTCCGTAAACATGTTGATGGTTTTAGGAATGCTGCCTATAGTAGGCTCACCTCTTCCAATTATGTCATATGGCGGATCATCAATGTTATCAATGATGATTGCGCTTGGGATCGTCATGAGTACAAGAATATATTCAAGAGAAATAATCAGTTAACTTAACTACCAATAACAATGCTACACAGGATCAATTTGTCACCTGATACAAATAATTGAATTTTTATAGATTGTTTCATGCAAAGAAAATTGAAAATTGGTATTATTGGAGCAGGCATACAAGGAGTTTGTACTGCGATATTTCTTCAGAAAAAAGGATTTAATGTAACTTTATTCGATAGAGATGAACCAGGAAACGCTGCCTCATACGGTAATGCTGGACATTTCTCACCCTATGCCTCACTTCAATTAAATAGAACTGATATTTTGGCAGACGTTCCCGCTATGCTTTTAAGTAACCGTGGCCCACTTGCTCTCAAATGGAATTATATTCCTAAAATGATACCTTGGTTTGCAAAATTTATTTTTAATTCATCAAAAAATAAAATGATGCATACAGCAAAATATATGCATCAAATTCTAAATTTGTCCCTAGATGCTTATGATGAATTATTTGAAGATATAATTTTAGATGATCTGGTAGTCAATAAAGGTATCATTTATGTATGGGAAAAAAAAGGACTTAAAAGTAGAAATCTTGAAATTAATATAAGAAAAGAATTAGGGATCGATCAACAAATATTGTCAACAAAAGAAATTCATGATCTTGAACCAAACTTAAAACCATTTTATCATGGTGGTGTTTTTTATAAATATGCAAGACACGCAAGAAATCCAAAAAAAATACTTATTAAATTATTTGAGAGTTTTATAAACAAAGGTGGAAAATTTTTAAAATTAAATATTCAAGACTTAGATTTTGACGGAAAAAAACCTGTTTTAAGATCTGAAGCTCAACGTTTTTTATTTGATAAATTAATTATAGCTTGTGGAGCTTTTTCTAAAAGATTAACCGACCAATTGCATGAAAAAATTCCTTTGGATACAGAAAGAGGCTACCATGTTCATTTTAAAAATTACGAAAATTTGTTATCGAGGCCTGTTGTTTGGTCAGATAGAGGATTTGGAATAACTCCAATGGAGCAGGGTTTAAGAGTTGTTGGAACTGTTGAGTTTGGTGGATTAAATAATCCACTATCAAAATCTAGAGTAAAAAATTTAATTTTAAATGCAAAAGATATGATTAATGGCATACCTGTAGAAGAGGACCATGAAGATGAGTGGTTGGGTTTTAGACCAACTTTACCAGATTTTTTACCTGTAATTGGACCTTCTAAAAATTATGAAAATGTTTACTATTCATTTGGCCATCATCATCTTGGCTGGACATTGGGTGCAATTTCAGGCAAAATAATATCAAAAATGATTTCAAACGAAAAAACAAATTTAGATTTACAACCTTATAGCTCAATAAGATTTTCTTAATTTTGTGTCGAATAAAAATAACTTAGCTTATATTTTATTAATTTTAACTACACTTTTTTGGTCAGGTAATTTTATTGTTGGAAAAGCAGCTAGTACCTATGAAATTCCTCCATTTTCATTAAATTTTTATAGATGGTTGTTTGCTGGATTGATTTTATTTCCGTTTACTTTTAAAGAGATTTTATCAAAAAAAAATTATATTTTAAACAATATTGGTTTTTTTATTATTTTAGGAATAACAAGTATAACAATTTTTAATTCTACAGTTTATTACTCTTTGTATTACATGCAAGTAATAAGCGGTGTATTAATGATTTCTACAATTCCAGTATGGATAATGTTTATATCTTCTATTTTAGGAATTGAAAAAACAAATAAGTTTCAAATTTTTGGAGTGATTTTATCTCTTTTAGGTGTGCTATTTATTATAACCAAATCAGACTTAGAAGTTATAAAAAATCTAGCTTTCAATAGGGGGGATTTAATAATGGCAATAGGTATGTTTGCTTGGGCCCTTTATTCCGCATTACTTAAAAAAAAAACATACGAAATTAGTCAAATTACATTGCTTGAGGTGGTAATTATATCTGGATTAGTATTTTTGATACCAATTTATATTTTAGAAATGAATTTAGGTAATCAAATTGTATTAAACCAACCTTTTATTTTAACTTTGTCATATGTTGTTTTATTTCCTGGTTTAGCCTCATTCTTTTTTTGGATTAAAGGAATTGGAATTATTGGAGCAAATAGAGCTGGTGTTTTTTTACATTTAATGCCAGTATTTGGTTCAATCATGGCAATTTTTCTTTTTAACGAAAAATTTATGATTTATCATTTACTAGGAGCAATATTTATTATTGCAGGTATAACCCTTTCGAATAAAAAAGTAAAAAAAAATGTTTAAAGTCGCCATATTAGATGATTACCAAAATGTTTCACAAGAATTTGTAGATCTAAAAAAATTATCTGGAAAATATGAAATAAAAGTTTTTAGTGAGCCATTTATAGATGAAAATGATGCTTTAGAGCAACTAAAAGATTTTGAAGCTTTATTAATTATGAGAGAAAGAACAAAGGTGACATCAAATTTAATTAATGGTCTTAAAAATTTAAAATATATCATTACAAGCGGAATGAGAAATAAAGCAATAGACCTAAATTCAGCAAAAAAGAATAAAATTATTGTTTGTGGAACTGATATAAATATTAATCCAACTTGTGAACTAACATGGGCACTAATATTGGGATTGGCTAGAAATTTTAAAACAGAAATAGACAATATGTACCAAGGTTATTGGCAAACAACTGTTGGAGTAGAGTTAAAGGGAAAAATATTAGGTTTAGTAGGATTAGGTAGAGTAGGTTCCCAAGTTGCAAAAATAGCAAAAGCGTTTGGAATGCAAGTTGTTGCATGGAGTGAAAACTTAGATTTAAACAAATGCACAGAATTAGAAGTTCTGCCAACTTCTAAAGAAGATTTAATTAAAAACTCTGATTTCATTTCAATACATGTTCAAGGAGGAGAAAGGTATAAGGACTGTATCACCTTAAAAGAATTTGATAAAATGAAAAAAACTTCTTTCTTAATAAATACATCACGCGGACCCATTGTTAATGAAGATGATTTAATAATTGCACTATCGACAAATGTAATAGCAGGTGCGGGAGTTGACGTTTATGATAAAGAACCCTTGCCTGAAGGACATAAATTAAGATTTGTTCAAAATGCTTTAATACTTCCACATATTGGTTATGTGACAGCAGAAAACTATTCGATTTTTTATACTCAAATGATAGAAAATCTTGAGGCTTGCATTCAAGGAAAACCAATTAGATTAATAGAAAATTGATGGAGTTACCAATAGTTAATCATCCAGAGTATGTTGCTAAAATAAATGATGATAGTAAATTTCCTATAAAAAAGTTTGGTGAATTAGCTAATCATCTTAAAGAAAAAAATATAGTAAAGAAGTTTTTTATTCCAAAACCTTGCTCTTTTGAAACATTAAATCAAGCCCACTCTGAGGATTACATCAAAAGTGTTCAAAATAAAACTTTAGATAACTTCAGCCAAAAGAAAATTGGATTTCCATTAAACGATAGCGTTGTTAAAAGATCATTTGTTGCAACCGGTGGTACAGTTCTTGCCAGTAAACTTGCAATCAATTCAGGCCTTGCATGTAATACAGCTGGAGGAAGTCACCATGCAAGTTATAGTGAAGGTGCAGGTTTTTGTGTTTTTAACGATGTTGCTGTAGGGGCCAGGTATTTACAAAATAAAGGATATGCAAGAAAGATATTAATTGTAGATCTGGATGTTCATCAAGGTAACGGAACTGCAGATATTTTTAAAGACGATAACTCTGTTTTTACTTTTAGCATGCATTGTAAATCTAACTATCCAGCAAAAAAAACTCAAAGCGACTTAGATGTAGAATTAGAGGATAACCTTGAGGATAAAAAATATCTAGATATTTTAAAGAAATATCTATTCTATTTAAATGAAGAAAATTTTGATTTTGTATATTACATAGCAGGTGTTGATATTCATCACGAAGATAGATTGGGAAAATTGAAAATCACTGATGAAGGAATAAAAACTAGAGATCAAA
>MDTD01082076.1_pt1 | contig 10150 bp, 8 predicted proteins | sample 811221 | NCBI WGS metagenome assembly MDTD01 (sample SAMN05326646, study PRJNA326480) | marine metagenome | isolation source: seawater | place: Pacific Ocean: South West | collected 2011
CGGCTTAATAGCGAATACTGCATTAATTTTAAACCTTTTTTGTTTATTAGGTATTTTAACTTTGTTTGAGGCAACTTTAACTTTACCTGGTATTGCAGGTATAATTTTAACTGTTGGTATGGCAGTTGACGCAAATGTTTTGATATTTGAACGGATCAAAGAGGAAAAATTTAATGAGAAAAATCAAATTGTTGCATTTGATACTGGCTATATTAAATCAAGATCAGCTATTCTTGATGCAAATATAACTACATTTATATCTGCATTCATTCTATTTTTTTTAGGATCTGGACCAATCAAAGGATTTTCAATTACACTAGGTATTGGAATTCTTACAACGTTATTTTCAGTTTATTTTATTGCTAGGTTATTAACTTCAATTTACCTAATGAAAAATAAAGATCAGGAAGTTAAAATCTAATGATTTTAAAAAATATAAAATTTAATAAGTTCTACAAACAATTCAATATTTTATCGATAATCTTAATTTTTTTATCTTTTATCATTTTATCATTTAAAGGACTGAATTTTGGAGTAGATTTTAAAGGAGGAACCCTTATTGAACTCAGAGCAATTGACAAACAAATTAATATTTCTTCATTGAGAAGCTCTTTTAATAATATGAATCTAGGTGACGTTGCAATTAAAAAATTTGGCAAGAATCAAGATTATCTAATTAAATTTGAAAAGAAAGAATCAGGAAAAAATCTCATACAAAATATTAAAATTAATTTAAATAAAAAACTAGGATCTGGGTATGAAATTAGACGTGTTGAAAATGTTGGCCCTAAAGTAAGTAAAGAACTTTTGAAAGGTGGTTTAATTGCAATTGCAGCTGCCCTAGGCGCTATGCTTTTTTATATTTGGATAAGATTTGAGTGGCAATTTAGTATTGGTGCAATTGCAGCTCTATTTCACGACGTAATTTTAACGATGGGTTTTTTCTCTTTATTTAACTTAGAAGTAAACTTATCTATTGTTGCAGCAATACTTACTATTGTTGGTTACTCAATGAATGATACTGTTGTTATATTCGATAGAGTAAGAGAAAATTTAAAAAAACATATAGATCTTAAAATTTTTGACTTAACAAATCTTTCAATAAACGAAACCCTTTCAAGGACTGTAATCACTTCAATAACTACACTTTTAGCTTTAATCTCAATATTTATTTTTGGTGGTGATATTCTTAAAGGTTTTTCTTTAGCTATGATACTTGGTGTAATATTTGGAACTTATTCTTCTATTTATATAGCTAATCCAATATTAGTTTTGCTCAAAGTTTCTTATAAGACTGTAGTAAAAGATGATAAGAATTAATATAAATTTTGGGCTGCAACCATTGAAAGCAGCATTGGCAGTGATAACAATGTGTTGGTTCTAGAAAACAGCATAGCTGTTTTTGCTGATTTAGCTTTAGTGTCTGGGTCACAGTCTACTATACCGAGAGCTCTTTTTTGATTAGGCCATATTACAAACCATACGTTGAATGCCATAATTAATCCTAACCACATACCAATACCTATTGCAGCATTTTTTCCTCCGCCTTCACCAATACCCAAAGTTAAAGCTTGTTCGACATAACCATTTAGCCAAGCAAGAATTAGTCCTGTAAGAATTGTTGCTAATGCAGCCCATCTAAAATAAAAAAGAGCAGCTGGTGCAATAACTTTACCAATGGCAGGTCTTTGTTCCTCAGGAATTTTGCTCATATTTGGTATTTGCACAAAATTAAAATACCATAGTAATCCTATCCACATTATTGCAAATATCACATGAAAGAAACGAAACAACCAACTCCAAAAAAGTCTATCTATAGCAAATCCCTCGTTATTTAAAAACAAACCTAAAAACAGCAGAACTGAAATACCTATGGATATATTAATTGTTTTAGATAACGATGATAAGATCTTAATCATAGCAGGATAATATAATCTATTTTATATTTAGGCAATTTTTTTTATGTCGTTTTTTAATATTTTCTTTAGGAATTGACCTGTGTAACTCGATGATATGTTTTTAATATCTTCAGGCTTTCCCTCTGCAATGATATTTCCACCTTTTGTCCCCCCATCTGGACCCATATCTATAATATGATCTGCTGTCTTGATGACATCTAAATTGTGTTCAATTACCACAACAGTATTACCAGTAGCAACAAATGTATGTAAGATTTCGAGTAATTTCTTAATATCATGTTGATGTAAACCTGTTGTAGGTTCGTCAAGTATATATATAGTTCTTCCAGTTGACCTTCTAGATAGTTCTTTTGCTAATTTTATCCTTTGAGCTTCACCACCAGATAGAGTGGTAGCTTGTTGACCGATTTTTATATAACCTAAACCAACCTTTTTTAGAGTTAATAATTTTGTTCTAATATTTGGTATATTTTCAAAATATTCACAACCTTCGTCTACAGTCATGTTTAAAACATCTGCAATACTTTTGTCTTTAAATTTAATTTCTAAAGTTTCTCTATTGTACCTACTACCCTTACATTCATCACATGTAATATATACATCAGGCAAAAAATGCATTTCATAGGTTATAACACCATCACCCTCACAAGCCTCACATCTACCTCCTTTAACATTAAAAGAAAATCTTCCAGGTTTATAACCACGACTTTTAGATTCTGGTAATGATGTAAACCAATCTCTTATAGGACCGAAAGCACCAGTATATGTTGCAGGATTTGATCTTGGCGTTCTACCTATCGGAGATTGATCGATATTTATAATTTTATCTACAAGCTCTACACCTTTGAAACTTTTAAAAGGCATAGGAATCTTCCTACTTTTATTATTATTTAAACTTAAATTCAGAGCATTATATAAGGTTTGAAGTATAAGTGTTGATTTACCACTACCAGATACTCCCGTAACACAAGTGAAACACCCAAAAGGAATTTTTAAATTTACATTCTTTAAATTGTTTCCTGTAGCACCACCCAATTGTAAAAACCTTCCATTTTTTGCTAATCTTCTATTTTTAGGTAATGGAATATATTTTTTGTTTGATAAATATTTGCCCGTTATACTTTGATCATCTCTTAAAATTTGGTCGTAACTTCCTTGTGCAACTACTTGACCACCATTATTACCAGCCTCCGGACCTAAATCAATTATATGATCTGCATTTTCCATTGTTTCAGTATCATGTTCCACAACAATTACGGTATTGCCTAAATCTCTTAAACGTTTCAATGCGTTTATAAGTTTTACATTATCTTTTTGATGAAGACCGATTGAAGGTTCATCTAATACATACAAAACACCAGTGAGCCCAGATCCAATTTGAGAAGCAAGTCTAATTCGTTGGGCTTCACCACCTGACAACGTAGCAGACTCTCTTGATAACGTTAAATAATCCAAACCAACATTTAATAAAAAATTTAATCTTTCATTAATTTCTTTTAAAATATGTTCAGCAATTTTTAGTTCACGTTTGTCTAAATTTATATCTAAATCTTTAAACCACTTTTGCGCCTCTGTAATAGATTTTTCTGTAACTTCGCTTATATGCATATTATTTATTTTGACACATAATGCTTCATCTTTAAGTCTGTATCCTTTGCAGGTCTCACATTTAGTATCTGACTGATATTGAGATATTTCTTCTCTTTTCCAATCACTATCGGTTTCCAAATATCTTCTTTCTAAATTATTTATGACTCCTTCGAATGTTTTTTTATGAGAATATTTCTCATAACCATCATCATAACTAAATTTTATTTCTTCTTCATCTGAACCATATAATATTACATCTTTTATCTTTTTTGGCAGTTTTTCCCATTTCTCATTCAAAGAAAAACCATAATGTTTTGAAAGTGATGATAATGTTTGTGCGTAATACAAACTTGATGATTTTGACCAAGGTTCAATTGCACCATCTGCGATAGTTTTTTTCTCATTAGATACAACTAAATTTGGATCTACGTTTAATTTTACTCCAATTCCCTCACACTCTTCACACGCACCATATGGACTATTAAAAGAAAAAAGTCTAGGTTCAATTTCCTCAATAGTAAATCCACTTTCAGGGCAGGCAAATTTCGAGGAAAAGATTAATTTTTCAGTTTTTCTATATTTTTTTGGCAAAGTTTCATTTTCGTACTCAACAAAAAGTAGACCGTTAGATAAATTTAAAGCAACCTCAATACTTTCTGCTAGTCTATTTCCTAACGACGAATTTAAAACAATTCTATCAACTAATATGGAAATATCGTGTTTTATTTTTTTGTTTAAATCAGGAAATTTATCTATTTCGTAAATCTTTCCATCTACTTTAATTTTTCTAAAACCTCTTTTTTTATAATTTAAAATTTCTTTTTTATATTCACCTTTTCTACCTCTAACCACAGGTGAGTATAAGTATACTGTAGATTTTTTTGGTATTTCTTTAATTTTATCTACCATTTGACTTATTGTTTGAGATTGAATTTTTTTTCCTGTAAATGGTGAATATGGTATACCAACTCTAGCATATAATACTCTCATATAATCATATATCTCAGTAACTGTAGCTACAGTAGATCTTGGATTTTTGGATGTATTTTTTTGCTCTATTGAAATTGCTGGACTTAAACCTTCTATTAAGTCAACATTTGGCTTTTTCATTTTATCTAAAAATTGCCTTGCATATGCTGATAAACTTTCTACGTATCTTCTTTGACCTTCGGCATAAATAGTATCAAATGCTAATGATGATTTACCTGAACCAGAAAGGCCTGTTATTACAACAAATTTCTCCTTTGGAATACTTAAGGATATATTTTTTAAATTGTGTTCTTTTGCGCCTTTAATAACTATGTTTTTGAGCATATTTTTTGTTGCTTTAAATAAATAAAATTAATATTCAATTTAAATTGTGATATAAATTAATAAATAAATTTAAATCATCAAGAAATTATTATGGCTGGAAGTTTAAATAAAGTGTTATTAATTGGTCGTTTAGGCGCAGATCCCGAAATTAAACAGATGGTAAATGGCAAAAGTGTAGCACGTTTAAGTCTAGCAACGAGTCAATCCTGGAAAGATAAAAATTCTGGCGAAAAAAAGGAAAAAACAGAATGGCACCGTATAGTTGTATTTAATGAAGGCTTAGTAAATGTGGTTAAACAGTATTTAAAAAAAGGGGCGCAAATTTATGTTGAGGGACAGATTTCAACAAGAAAATGGAAAGACGAACAGTCAGGTCAAGACAAATATTCAACAGAAATAGTCATACAGGGTTATAACTCTTCATTGACAATGCTAGGTAGCGGAAGCTCTGGCAATATATCAAATCAATCATCTAATCAAAATATTGAGGATTCTTCTCAAGCAAATACGAACGATATGGATGATGAAATCCCGTTCTAATTTTTTATGCAAAAAATAGAAAATAGTAAAAGTATAAACGTTAAACCTATAGCAATGTATGATGAAATGAGTTCATCTTACTTATCTTACGCTATGAGCGTAATTGTAAGTCGTGCATTGCCCGACATACGAGATGGTCTGAAACCTGTTCATAGGAGAATAATTTATGCTATGTATAAAGGTGGATTTGATTGGACAAAACAATTTAGAAAGTCTGCTAGGATTGTGGGTGATGTTATAGGTAAATATCATCCACATGGTGATCAAGCTGTTTACGATGCTCTAGTGAGAATGGTACAGGATTTTTCAATGAGCCTTCCTCTTATTGATGGTCAAGGAAACTTTGGATCCATAGATGGTGATCCACCTGCAGCAATGAGATATACTGAAACTAAATTAGCAAAAATTTCTGAGTTTTTAATTGATGATATTGAAAAAGAGACAGTTAATTTCAAAAGTAATTATGATGAAACAGAAAATGAACCTGTTGTTTTACCAGCACAATATCCAAATCTATTAGTAAATGGAGCTGGTGGTATCGCAGTAGGAATGGCAACCAGCATTCCACCACATAACTTGGGTGAAGTTATAGATGGAACATTAGCACTAATTAACAATAAAGACATAAAAATAAATGAATTAATGAAATACATACCTGGTCCTGATTTCCCAACTGGAGGAACTATAATAGGTAAAAATATTATTAAAGACGGTTATAAAGTAGGAAGGGGATCTTTTAAAATAAGAGGAGATATCAATATTGAGCAACGAACTGGAGGTAAAGAAAGAATTATAATTTCATCTATACCATACCAGGTTAACAAATCTACATTGAATGAAAGAATAGTAGAGCTGGTTAGGGATAAAAAAATTGAGGGTATAAGTGATATCAGAGATGAGTCAAATAGAGAAGGTGTAAGAGTTGCTATAGATTTAAGAAGAGGTGTTGAACCAGAGACAGTCAAAAGACAACTTTATAAATATACTGCTATCGAAAGTTCTTTTGGTTTTAATACGTTAGCCATTGTTGATCAAAAACCTAAAACTTGTAATCTAAAAGAATTTTTAGAACATTTTTTAAAATTTCGACAAGATGTTGTAACAAAAAAAACAAAATTTGATCTTCGTAAAGCTGAGGAAAGAGCTCATATATTAATAGGATTATCAGTATCTGTAGAAAATTTAGATAAAGTTATTAAAATCATAAGAGGATCAAAAACACCCGATGATGCAAAAAAAACATTACTCTCAAATAAATGGAAAATAAATAAATCGTTAAAATTCATTAAATTAATTGAAAGTAAAAATGTTAAACAATTTTATGTTTTATCAGAAAAGCAAGTTATGTCCATTTTAGAATTAAGACTTCAAAAACTAACCGCATTAGGTATTAATGAAATTGAGATAGAAATAAAAAAACTTTCTGAATTAATAATTAAATATAAAAAAATTATAAATTCAAAAAAAGAATTGATGAATGTAATCAGCAAAGAATTAAAAAATATAAAAGAAAAATTTTCTATTGAAAGAAGAACTAAAATAATTGATGCAGTATTAAATTATGATATTGAAGAAACTATTCAAAAAGAATCCGTATTAATAACAGTTACATTACAAGGTTATATTAAAAGAGGTTCATTAAGTGCAGTAAAGCAACAAAAAAGAGGTGGTAAGGGAAAATCAGGTATCAAAACAAGACAAGAAGATTCTGTTGTTCAAACATTATCTGTAAATACACACACATCAGTTTTATTTTTTTCTACAGAGGGACTTGTTTACAAAGTAAAAGCTTGGAAAATACCAGAGGGTACAGCTAATTCAAAAGGAAAATCCTTATTCAACATTCTGCCATTAAAAAATCATCAAACAATAAGCTCTATTATGCCATTCCCTGAAAATCAATCTGAGTGGAAAAATATGCAAATAGTATTTGCGACTAGTCAAGGTAAAATTAGAAAGAATAATCTTGAAGATTTTTTATCAATAAACGCCTCAGGAAAAATTGCCATGAAATTAGATAATAACGATAAAATAATTGGTGTAAAAATTTGTAAAGATGATCAAGATATTGTTTTAAGCACAAAATTTGGAAAATGTATTAGATTTGAGTCAAAAAAATTAAGAGTATTTAAAGGTAGATCTTCAAAGGGAATTCGAGGTATTAATTTGTCTACAAACGACAGTATTATATCCTTATCTATTATAAATCACGATAATACAAAAAAAAATTCAAAATCAAGTAAAGATGAAAAAATAGAGGTAAAGGCAAAAGAAAAATTTATTCTTTCAATTTCAGAAAATGGATATGGAAAAAGAACTTCTCATTATGATTTTAGAGTTACAAATAGAGGTGGTAAGGGGATTATAGGTATAATTAATTCCCCAAGAAATGGGAATATATCTTCTTCTTTCCCAGTTGATGAAGGCGATGAAATATTGATATCAACAAATGCTGGTAGAGTTATTAGGGTTGCAGTCAAAGAGATAAGGATTGCAGGTAGAAATACACAAGGAGTAAGGATTATTAAATTATCTGGTGAAGAGAAAGTTGTATCTGCAATTAAAATAGACGATAATTTACTTTAATGAGAAAAAATATTTTATATCCAGGTACATTTGATCCTATTACCTATGGTCATATCGATCTTATTAGAAAAGCTTTAAAAATAGGGGATAAAGTTATAGTAGCTATATCTGAAAATGGATATAAAAATTATTTATTTGATGCTGATGAGAGACTAGATTTAGTTAAAAAATCTTTGTATATAGATCTTAACTTTAATCCTAGCAGAGTGGAAATTCTGAAATTCAATTCGTTAACAACAAATTTGTGTAAAAAAAAAAAGACTAATATTATTTTACGAGGGTTAAGAGCAGTTTCAGATTTTGAATATGAGTTTCAACTTGCTGGTATGAACAGGAAATTAGATAATACAATTGAAACAATATTCTTAATGTCAGATTTTGAAAATCAAATAATATCTTCTAGACTTGTAAAAGAAATAATTGAGTTAGGAGGCGATATTAAAAAATTTACGACAAAAAGTGTTGCAAATGCGCTTAAAAGTAAATATGCGTAGAATATTTTTAATTTTACTAATTTTTTTTTTAAACAACAATTTAATTGCGGAGGAGAATAAAATGATACTTAAATTAAAGGATGGAGATGTTGAAATAGAATTGTTTCAGGACATAGCACCTAATCATGTGGAAAGAATAAAAGATTTAGCTAATAAAGGTTTATATGATGATGTTGTGTTTCATAGAGTTATCGATGGTTTCATGGCCCAAACAGGTGATATAAGATTTGGAAAATCTTCCTCAAAGGATTATGATATTAATAGGGCAGGCATGGGAGGATCAGATTTGCCAGATTTAAAAGCAGAATTTAGTAATTTACCACATACTAAAGGTACTCTTTCGATGGCTAGATCATCAGATCCAGATAGTGCTAATAGTCAATTTTTTATTTGCTTTGAGGATGCACCCCATCTCGATAGAAACTATACTGTTTTTGGTAAGGTAGTCAAAGGCATGGACTTTGTTATGAAAATAAAAAGAGGTGATGGACCAAACGGCTCAGTTAGTGATCCTGATAAAATAATAAGCTTTAAATCAAAATAATATGCTACATGTCATTAAAAAACTTTTCTTTTAAAGTTAAACATAATGACAAATTATCTCGCAGTGGAATTATAGAAACACATAGAGGTAATATACATACTCCAGCATTTATGCCTGTTGGAACTCAAGCTACAATTAAAGCTGCTTTTGTAAATGATATTATAAAAACTGGTTCTGAAATAATTTTATCAAATACTTATCATTTGATGATTAGACCGGGTGTAAAAAGAATAATAGCTGCTGGTGGACTTCATAAATTCATGAATTGTTCATTGCCTATTTTAACTGACTCAGGTGGATTTCAAGTTATGTCATTGTCAAAACTGACAAAAATTGATCAAAAAATTGGAGCAATATTTAATTCACATATAGATGGTAAGGAATTTATTTTAAGCCCTGAGGAAAGTATAAAAATACAAAAGGGTCTAAATTCTGATATTTTAATGGTAATGGATGAATGTCCAAAAAAAAATAATGACAAAAAATTTATTTTTAACTCAATGAATTTATCTTTAAATTGGGCCGCTAGATCAAAAGAGGAATTTGGAGAAATAAACCACAAAGCACTATTTGGTATTATACAGGGAGGTCTTTTTGACGATATTAGAGAAGAGTCATTAAAAGGTCTGTTAAAAATAGGTTTCGATGGATATGCTGTAGGTGGTTTAGCGGTAGGTGAAACCCAAGAAGAAATGTTTAAAGTTTTAGACGGGATAACAAAATTTATGCCTAAAAATAAACCTAGATATCTAATGGGTGTCGGCACACCCTCCGATATATTAGGCGCTGTTAAAAGAGGTATTGACATGTTTGATTGTGTTATGCCTACAAGATCAGGTAGGACCGGATTAGCATTTACTTGGGACGGTAGAATAAACGTCAGAAACTCCAAATACCAAAGTGATAACTCCCCATTAGATAAAAATTGTGATAAATTCGGTCTTAATCAATATTCAAAAAACTATTTAAATCATTTGTTTAATACGAATGAAATTCTAGCTTCTATGATCCTCACATTACATAACATTAATTTTTATCAAGAATTAATGCAATCAATAAGAGAGAATATAGAAAAAGGTACCTTTGATAAGTTTTTCAACAGATATTTTAATAAACTTTGATCCTTTTACGCATTGATTAAATTTAAAAAAACTCTATAAGGA
>MDTD01107441.1_pt1 | contig 10149 bp, 16 predicted proteins | sample 811221 | NCBI WGS metagenome assembly MDTD01 (sample SAMN05326646, study PRJNA326480) | marine metagenome | isolation source: seawater | place: Pacific Ocean: South West | collected 2011
AATGGTGAAATACTCACCCAGGTAATCTCATCTGGCAATACTAGCTCTGCATGGCTGTACGGACTTTTCGTCCACCACCGAATTACCTTATTTTTCCAATTGCCTTTTCCCTTGTAAAAGGCGATTCTAATTTCCACCGGCCTAATCCTTATAGAATTTTCGCGGCTAGTGTTGCAACTTTTGAGCGCTCTCCCTTTCGAAGCGTGATATGACCTGACAGATCATAAAACTTAAACTTTTCGATTGCATATGCAAGACCGTTAGAAGTCTCATCTGTATATGCATTATCAATCTGTTCAATATCGCCTGTTAGAACGATTTTTGTGCCTTCACCAGCACGCGTGATAATAGTTTTGATTTCGTGCGCAGTTAAATTCTGCGCCTCATCAATAATTATGTACGCATTTGAAATTGAACGACCTCTAATATAAGTCAGTGCTTCAATTTCAATCATTCCCTTTTCCATGTATTGTTCTAACATAATTCTATCATTTCCTACAAGAAATTGTAGGTTATCTTGAATCGGCATTAACCATGGATGCATTTTTTCTTCCATCGTGCCCGGAAGGAATCCAATGTCCCTCCCCATTGGCATGATAGGCCGTGAGACAATCATGCGTGTATAGCGCTGCTCAGGCGCGTTGTGGCGGCTTCGGGTGCTCTTGGCAGGAAGACCAGACCCTAGAACTTGTTCAAGGCCTGCAGCGAGCGCACAGAGCGTTTTGCCGGAGCCGGCTTTGCCAATCAAGGACACAACTTCGACACTGGGATCCATCAGCAAATCAATACCGAAGGCCTGCTCCTTGTTTCTGGCACTGACCCCCCAAAGAGGTAGTTTGTCGTGAACCAACTTTTTTAAAGGAGTATTTTCAGAAACAAATCTTGCAAGAGCGGACTTTTTCTCATTAGCATTCGAAACTAGCATCAAGTATTGGTTCGGAAAAAACCTTTTTGAGTCTTCGTCCTCTACGAATACTTCGTCACCGGCATAAAATTGATCTACCGTTTGATCATCTACAAGATAAGTTTCAAAACCTGCATATAACTGCTCTAGTTCCTGTACCGCTTTGGTTGCAACATAATCTTCTGCTGGCATTCCAATAGCATCACAAATAACTCGCATGTTAATGTCACGAGAAACAAGTATAGTTTTCCGTGAAGAGTCTTCTGATGCTACAGTAAGTGCAGTAGAAATAATCACATGATCCGGCACTGAAGGATCGAGATCCGGGTGTAGCAGAGATGTGTCTGTTGAGCCGCGGCCGCGAGTATATAACAGGCCCAAGCCCTTATCAATACGAACCCCTTTCTCAAGAGAGCCTTTCTCACGAAGTTGATCTAAAATTCGAATAAACTTACGCGCTTGAGAGCCAACCGGATCTTGTCTTTTTTTATGTTTGTCGACTTCTTCTAATACTTTAAAAGGTACGATGATGTCATGTCGTCCGAAATCAAAAACTGCCTCGGCATTGGTGAGATACACGCTAGTATCTACAATATAATTCTTTTTTCTCATCAGTTAGAGAATCACTCCTGACTGTCTACTAATATATAGTGAATTTGTGGATTATCCACTTTTTCAAGGTATCACATTCTTTTATAGATTTGTTTCAATTTCTTGAATTAACCACTCTTGGCTATATCCTCGTAGGCCAAAAACAACCATACCAGAACGGTCGACCAGTATAAATGTTGGCCAACTTTGTACTGGAAAACCATGAGGTGTAGCGGCTGTTTGCAACAAGTCTCTATTTCCTTGAAGTACCGGGGCAGTTGTCATTCCGTATGAATTTACCCAGAGACTTACATCTTCAATTTCAACAGCTTCATTTTGTAAATCAGCAATAAGGATTGTAACATATTGAAACCCCTGATCTTCATATTGTTCTTGAATTGTCTGTGTTGTCATTGCGGCTGCGTTACATGGGCCGCACCACATTGCGGATAAGTCTATTAAGACAACTTCGCCCAAATAATCCGACATTCTCCAATAACTTTCATCTTGATCTAACAGTTGAAAGTCACAGGCTGCATCGCCAATTGCCCATCCGCACTCTTCAGTTTCGATAAACCCGATTGTTTCAGCGTGTGGATCTGGAGCGGGTGGTGGTTCCTCGCTGGTTATTAACTCAGCTGGCCCACAGGCCATCAATAGCGTGGCCAAAATTAAAAATACTTTATTCATTCTCACACCTCCGTTAGAAAACACCCTCAGAGATAGGTAGGCGTGAGTTTTAAAAAGTGGAGCCTCTGATAGGACTTGAACCTACAACCTACTGATTACAAATCAGTTGCTCTACCAATTGAGCTACAGAGGCATAATCTTTACTCACTTGAAATATATTCAAATAATACTCGGAACATTGTGTGAATTGTAACTGAAAACCCTTCTGGTAAAAACATCGGAATTTTTGATACTGTATTAATTTGTAATGGTTCTGCTAGTTTGATTGAAATTATATTTGGCTCTGGGAATACATCCACTATCGAAATGTTACTTTCGGTTGTTCCTTTCATAAAGTTTGAAATAACAACATCTGGTTTTTCTTCATAAGAATAGTAGTAGTGATATGTCTCTACTCCGTCTTCCATTATGTATTCGTACAAATCCATGCAAAATTATTTAGTCACTCAATTAAATACTGGACCAGTGAAATGGCTCCCCGAACAGGACTCGAACCTGTGACCCAGCGGTTAACAGCCGCTTGCTCTACCAACTGAGCTATCGGGGATTATTGGTACTCGCACGGGGAATCGAACCCCGATTGCTGGTATGAAAAACCAGAGTCCTAACCGTTAGACGATGCGAGCACGCGACTTTTTGTTATGGTTGAGGTGGTAGGATTCGAACCTACAACTGCCGGAATCAAAACCCGGGGCTCTGCCAATTGAACTACACCTCAGCCCCATTTGCCTTATCAACCCTCTAAACTAATAACGGATTGACCATTTTTAATCTCGGCGCGCCATCCAAACAAAGATGGACGGACTTCTAACAGATCACCCACTGTAGTAATTAATTCTGCAGTAAGAGTGCATGCGCCACGTTTATGATCATACTTTTCAATTGTGCTTTCAATAATCTCTACATCGTAAAAGTTTTCTTCTAGGACCTCAGCAAGATAGGTTTCAAAGGTTCCGTCACGATCATAGTCGTCTAAATAACCCTCGTCGCGTAAAGAACCTAAAACATCTTCATGCCAACTAGTAGAAAACTCTAGGCCTGGAGTTGCCAACAAACTGGCAACGTTGCTAATAACATTTGTTTCGTTAATTGCAGTTTCAACCTCATCCTCATTCATCAAAAAACAATCTGCTGTCTCTTGATATCGAAGAGTTACTTTAGAATCAGGTGGAATGCCTAGAGTTTGAATGTTGTTGTAAACCATATCTTTATACTTATACCCCATGTGGCCAGTCCTCAACGTTTACTCGCAAGTGTCCTGATGAATCGTTTACCAGCTCACTGCTACTTTGAATTTTTCCTCCGCCGACGCCCCACACCATCTGCACGCCGATTTCTTCACATACTGCTTGCTCAGGTGTATTGTTCGTAGTACGGTCACCTCCGTTTGCAAAGAAAGTCGGCCTGTGAGTACGAATTGCGTCACAAGCAGTGTTATCAGAGTCGTCAAATGCAACAACCTTGGTTACTCCCTGAATTGCCCTTGCAATTTCGGCGCGCTCTTCCCAAGGCATAAACACATACCCCTTCTTTCGTAGAAGCCAATCATCTGAGTTTACGGCGACAATGACCTCGCCAAACTCTCGTGCAGCCTCCTGAATCATCCGTACATGGCCAATGTGCATTGGATCAAATCCTCCGCTAACCATAACTGTGTCATAAGGTGTTCGTCTCATATTTCTACTATTCCTTCCGTAGCCTAAAAAGTCTCCATAATGATAGCCCACGTTTTTTCCTTTGTATTAGTTGTTAATGGTACCCCGAGCAGGATTCGAACCTGCGACCCACGGCTTAGAAGGCCGTTGCTCTATCCTGCTGAGCTATCGGGGCTTAAAGTTTTTAAGATCCCCTTGATGATAGCTTCTGTATCTTCAGGGCTTGCCGTTTCGAATGCTCGACCCGACTTTACTAGTGTATCATATAATTGCTTATCGTTTCCACCTTCTTTGCATTTATCTCCAACAAACCAGCAAATACGGTCTCCAAACCAAGTAAGACAATAAGTTTTGTCCCAGCCAGTTGGATAAATATCAAATGAAGTCGACCCCCCAAGGGCAACCGTTAATTCTAATTCGCGCCAATCAATCCATTGATTAATAATTCTAATGTACTCTTTTCGAAAGCCCGAGGCTTCATCAAAAGCAACGAACTGTGCTCTTTGCTCATTACTTGCATTTCTACCGATGGGGCACCAATTGATCATAGACCCTCGATATTGAATAAAGTTTCCTGTTAAGGGAAGCTTATCTCTCCAAAAAGCACCCGCAATTTCTGTTTGTAAATGACAGAGTGCTGCCATTAGCTCTGTAAAATTTTCTGTTCCTAGATTAGTTTCCATATTATCGGGAACAACTTCATTACGTTCACCATTATCATCGTAAAAATATATTCTGTGCCGTTACATGGAAGAATGTGAAAGTTAGAACCATGCCCAACTTCAATCACCAAATCAATCAAATCACCAATTTGCTGGTTTACATATTCCTCTGGGGATCCTGTAACAATTCCCACCTCGTGACCATGCTCTAGGATCTCTAGAATCTGGTTAATCATCTGTGGTTCAATTTGTTGGCGGGCCTCTGTAAGAGTACCATCCATGTCAAACAAAATAATATTTTTCATTTAATCACACAGCGAACTTCAGATTCAGTTTCAATCCAAACTCTCGCTCCACAAGAAAGAGGTTTATCAGGAGAATACACAACCTTACAAGGGCCTTCAATAATAGCTTCGTGACAATAATCATTTGATTTATAAGTCTTCACCGTAATGACAGGCTCAAACTCATCGTTTTTCTTGTTTGAACGAATCTTGTGTTGGTTGATATGAATTTTCTTTTTCATTGTTCTTGCTAGTTTTGGTCGGCCGGGTGGGGATTGAACCCACGACCAATCGCATATAAGACGACTGCTCTGACCACTGAGCTACCGGCCAGAAGATTGTTGGTGAGTCGCCTGGGACTTGAACCCAGAACCAACGGATTAAAAGTCCGTTGCTCTACCTGTTGAGCTAGCGACCCGTACTTCATCATGTTATTAATATAACCCAAATTAAATTGAAAGTCAAGATTTATTTTTCAGAAGTTCTTGTCGCTGCCATTTGGCCCAGTACAAGGTCTTTTAGGTCAGATTCAAAACGTTTTCTTGACCATCTCTTTAAATTGTTCTTCTTTTTGTACCAGTCTTTGAACTCGTTAGTGAGCTGATAATCAATTAAAATTTCACCGTTAATCTCTGATTTTCTAATCGCTGTGATTAAAAACTCCGGTGAATCTCCTTGTACTTCTTCATTCATCAGTTTTCTCCTCATTTACAGGAACAACATCAATAATATCATATTGTTTTGTTGATTTCAAGCTTTGATATTTTAACTGTCTTTTTTCCCAAAGATTTATTAACTTGTGGATAAGACCAAGAGTCCATGCGATCATTAATAAATTGACCGCTACAAGGGTCAATCTTGTTTTATTTGCAAAACTTAATTTACGTTTTGTATTTTTCCCAAGCCCAGTATTTTTCTTTACTGGACCAACTAAATGTTCCATTTTCCCAAAACCATGTGTTAACGCCATCGTTGGCTACATCAGCAAAGGCCCTGTACAGGCACTCTACAGACATTATTGTAGGCTTGCAAAACTTACAGCATTCCCCTTTATCATTGTAATAGAGTTCAACTAGTTCACAAATATCGTCAATTGTTTGTTGTGTTTCAAGGTCAATCTCTTCAGAGACCTTTATCATGCCATATTTCCATTGCATGTAAAAATAATATCATAATATATTATTTTTTTTAAATTATTGGTTAAGCCTCCACCCAGCTAACCGCCCCACCTCGTTACTGAATCAGCGAAACAGTGAAACAAGGGAACACCATTGTTTGTTAACCTAGCAAAGGCTAGCGCCTGCCAACCAACCTACAACTGCGCCAACGGCGAGGGCGCCGCGGACGCACCAACGATGATCACCGCTGAGTAGGTCAGAACAAGCACAAGCAACTGCTGCTCTTACTTTATCTAGCATAGTGGTTACCTCCTGTGTTTGGTAAATAGTCCGTGGCGTTTTAAAACAATAAAAAAAGCGGCTCCGAAGAGCCGCTCTAGTATTAAAAAAAATCTAATTTAGTTAAATTAGGTCGTGGTTGTCTCAGTAGGTTCTACGCTTTCTAAAAGCTCAATCTCAAAATTTAGAGTCTCCCCAGCAAGAGGATGATTGAGGTCTAGAGTAACGTGAGTTTCGGTAATATTAGCCACCTTTGCAACAAAAGTGCCGTTAGGCCCATTTCCTTGAATTAAACCCCCTACTTCCATATCAGGAATAGAAGTAAATGCGGACGCTTCTACCTCCTGAATTGCCTCTTCCATGCGAGGGCCATAAGCTTCCTCGGGCGGAATTGAGATATTCTTTGTTTCTCCTACAGTCATTCCCAACACTGCATCAGTAAATCCAGCGATAAGACCCGCATTACCTACAGTAAAATCTAGTGTTTCACCGCGAGTACGAGAATTATCAAATTCAGTACCATCAGTTAGTGTTCCTCGGTAATGGACTTTAACATTATGTCCGTTTTCTACTTTCATGCCTTTCGGCCTCCTTTGTGAAGTGTTTATATACTATAACACCGTTTTTTTAAATTGTCTAGTTTTTTTTAAAAACATGGTGGAGGTGGCGGGAATCGAACCCGCGTCCACAATAAGTCCAATAGAAGTCATTCACAAGCTTAGTCAGTTTCTATCACCTACTGACAAAGATAGATGGTTATAAAACAATGCTTACCATCCTGTTGCATTGAGTTTTTTAATTTTTACAACTTGTTTGTTGGGGTGACCAGATTGGATAGAAGGCCCTGATCAGCCTCCCTATTAAGCGGCTAAGCGCTGTTCGAAGTAGTCGTTGTTATTTGCAACTATAGTTTTTGAACTTTTAAGGATGTGTCTTTCCTGCTTGCACTCTTTCTCTTTCTTACCCTGTCGAAACCTTAGCACCCCCGCTGGATGTGTTTACGATAATTCCTACCGGTGTGTGGGCTTTATCATCAACCCAAATTCTCTTTTTTCTTCTTCTGACCTCTTCTGTAAAGATGATGCCACCGTTGAATTCTTTTTCTGCTCGCTCGATGGCCATTTCTTTACTGTCGTGTGTACTAATCAGATCTCCCTGAATGTACTTCCCATTCCATTTCCAAAATTGCCACATTATTCTTTTGTTCTCCTTGCCGTAGGTTTTTGTGCCGGCACTCTATATATCCTCTTCTTTTATTAAAAGCGTTTTGATTTTTAAAATTTGACATTTTTTACACAAATATGTAAGAAAAGTCGGTCGGACGCAACTCCTCGCTCTGCGCCATGCCAGTTCGTCTTTAATTTGCCGCCCTACAATTTCGGATTTCTTCTCCCTTGACACTCGGCTAGGTTCGTTACGAACATTGAACCTTAATCCCATAAAATTAAATTCGACCGACGATTCCTGTCCTATCTGAGGTTTTTACTCCTCACTAATAAAATAGCTTTCAGTTTCATAAATCTTTAATAATTTCGAAAACTCTGCCTGCTTAACTCCTAATACCCTGCTCGCATCGGATTTAGACTGAGTGGCCGAATATACAAATTTTAAAACTGCATCTCTTGCTATTCTTGGGACTGCTTTCCAAAGATCAAAACCGTATAACTTATTATTGATCACTTTTGCTGAGATTTCCAGCTTAAGTGCGATTATTTCTTCCAGGCTCAGGTTTGCCAGCATGGCCTCAAATTCTTCGGAAGTTTTTCCTGCAAATTTAAGTTTTCTTGAAGTACTATAATATCTGTTCTTGCCCTGCCGGCCCATTGGATTACCTTCAAACTTGGAGTAGTAATAATATAATAAATATAAATAAATTTATATTAAATTAACTTAACTAACTTAGATCTACTGAACTTTTATAAAAACTACCTGCTAACTTAACCAGCCAATAAATTAATCAACCAATAGTATATTCCTCTGCAGTGATGTAGAGTCAACCAAACATAAGAAAACAAAATCATCGGTACTGTCAGCTTTACTAGCCAGTGATTTAAATTCCTAAACAAAATCAAAATGGAGCCAAGGCCCAATGCTAATTTTACAAAAGCAAATGTCACCATCCCGTAATTCAAAAAATAGTTCAGTAGAGGATTGGCTTCCGTTGCATGACCAGCACCTACCCAGTAGATGGTAAACACAAGGTCAATTAAGGTAAGAGCTACAATTGTTCTAAGCTGAGATGTGATTGGAAAAAATCTGTACAGCTTGTTCCACACAACCTTATAGCTCTATATCGTCACCTAATTCATCACCCAGGTCGTCACCTAGATCGTCTTCAGCCGGAGGTGCTTCATCAGAAATACCCGCATCAGCATCTACCGCAGTATCATCCGTGGCTTGATCATATTCGGGAGTTGTAGGCTCTTGTAGAGAAGAAGCCAGCTCATCTTCGAATTTATCAAAATATAGTTTTAGATTAGTAATCAGATAATCGTAGAAAACCTCGCGGTCACTATCATTGTGCAACAACTCGTAAGCATCAATAATGTTTTGCTCAATCTTTTTAAACGAAGCATATGCCATATTTCGACCAGTTTGATCTGCTCCTTCTAGACCTGCACCAAACTCTTCTTCAGGACTTACTGTGTCATCAGCGGCTGAGTCTGTTACATCGATAAACGCCTCTTTGTCAGGGTCTGCTTCATCGCCAACTTTGATTTCTACTTCCGCAAGACCAGCAGCTTTTCCGGCGGCCTCAGTACTTCTTAGTGGAGCTAATGCATTTTGTACGCCATGAATAATGTGTGCCCTGAAAGACTGTCGCTGCTCCGAACTGGTTGTTAGGATCTTGAAGTCATCTTCTAGAATTGAAATAATTTTCTTGAGAAGATCAGAAAGCACATTAATACCAGTCGACCTATGCGGCGCAGGGTCTGTATCTGCAGTTGCAGCCTCACTTAAGATGTTACGAATGTGAGCCCGCAGTCGAATTTCGTCTTGCTCTGCAATGACTTCATCAAACATTTCTTGTTTTTTATTTTCAATTACAGTATGGATGGCTTTACGAATTGCCTTGCGCATCAACTCGCGACCCTTAATCTCTTTTAAAAACTCTAATCTTTGTAATTCTTTATCGTTCATGATTTAGACCTCGTAAGTAAATAGTCTGTTACTTTTTGAATTAGCTGTTCCTTATTAACATTTCTTCTACGCCTTTTAAATGCGCCGGGTGAACCAGCTACACCGCCGGCAGCCACAGAAACCTCTTCTAATTCGTCTTCTTCTTTTTTAAGCTTACCCTGCTTTTTCATATTTGCAGCCTTAGCAAATACTTCAGGAGATAGTTGCTCTTCTACAAGCCTAAGTAAAAGCTCTTCCAGGGGAGCAGTAGAATTTAAAGACACATCAAGAATATCGAAGATAGAAGCGAGCGCCTGATCGTTGGTAATAACATCTTCTGGAAGGTATCTTCTAATAACATCGACGTCGTTGGTTTCTACAGCGCGACGAAGATTCCGAGCACTTAATGGTTCATCATCAACTTCGAAGTGACTTTTAAGGGTTTCGATAGGGATACCAGTGGACGGTTCTTCTTCTCCGCCCAGGACGCCGTGACCAAAGTATTGACCTCCTCCTTTAAATCTCATAAAGTCTGGAACGCCTTTATCGTCTGGTTTATCACTAGCGGCTAAGATAACAAGATCTCCAGGCTGAGCCAACAATGGATCTGAATTTTTGTTTCCTACAAACTCATAGGCTGCTCCAACGGGGGAAGCGTTTTCGGAAGGCTTACCAATAACTTCAATCTTTGAAGCATCAGGGTTTTTAGAAGCGGCCTTGTAGGTATTCCAAATAAGTCGAGAGGTTTCAAAGTCAATATTGTCTCTAGCAATTCTGCTAATATAGATATAAACAACATCAGCGATTCCAGCGTAATGCAGGGCCATATCAAAGTGTCCCTTATGA
>MDTD01157295.1_pt1 | contig 10149 bp, 8 predicted proteins | sample 811221 | NCBI WGS metagenome assembly MDTD01 (sample SAMN05326646, study PRJNA326480) | marine metagenome | isolation source: seawater | place: Pacific Ocean: South West | collected 2011
GGTAATAATTGTTTTTTGTAAACTTTTGAAAAATTAGTTTGAAATTTCTTATCATCTGTAGCAAGGAATATTTTTTGAAAGCTTAAATTTTGAAGTTTTCTATCAATAGATTTATTAATATGAAATTTAATATCAAGCAAATGCTTTTTATTTTTAAACTTATCGTGTGCCATAGGTCCAAACTTATCCGTGCCTCTAAAATGAATTCCTAGCGTTTTTTGTTTGAGATACTTTTTTTCATAAAGTTTTACTCTTTCAAAAACATTTTTTTTTAAAAAAATAAAATTATTTTTTGTTGTTCTTAGTTTTTCAATAATCTCTTTGTTGTAAAATTTATTTAAATTATTATTAAAAGTGTAATTCCAAATATAATTTTTACTATGAACAAATGTTTCCTCTTTAAATTGATTTAATTTTAACTTTTTATTAATCAAATCTTCATATTCATAAAATGGTTGGTAAAAAAATTTATCCCATACATTGTTTTTGTTTGAATATAAAATATTATGGAATTTAAAATATAGTAATTCGTTTTTTTTTCGTCTGTGCAATCTTTCAATTACATTTAAAAGATTCCCACATATCCCATTAGGTTGATGATAATTTATTATTTTTAGGTTCATCTAAATTTTTTTACTAATTTTTATTTATCTACTGTAAAACTCTTTTTTAAATAGTTTTATCTAAGGAATTTCCAAACAATAATAGAATACCCATTTATAAATAGACTTCCAAAGTAAGATTTCTTAACTTCTATAATTTTTATTTCCTTCTTTTTTTCTAAAACTTTTAAATAATTGTAATAATTAATTAAATAATTTCTATTTTTTGAATATTTAATTGATAAATAATCTAGAATTTTTTCTTCTGACATTAATTCATTTATTGGTTCAATATTTATAATTATCTTAGGATTATTTTGTTTAAGAAATTTTATGAATTTTTTAAAGTTATTGCCTACTTGCTCTAAAGATGCAACTGTTAAACCTGACCATTCATTTTTTTGTAATTTAATTTTTTTATTAAATTTTGGATTAAAATAATCAAATGAATAACCGTTTAATTTTGGATATTTTTTTTTTAAAAGTTTGAATATTTTTTGAGATGATTTGCTCCAATCAAGACCAAACAAATTTGCCTTTTTATTTAATTTTGAGAGAGAAATTAGATTATGTCCAGTACCACATCCAAACTCAATAATATTTTTTTCTTTTAATAGGTATTTTTCATAAACGTAGTCAGTGATTAGTTTTAGGATTTTTAAATCAAAGTTTATAGATTTTGTAAGTATTAATCTATTTCCTATTCTTGCAATTCTGCTTTTAAAAAAATATTTAGGAATTAAATCTTTAATATTTTTTGATTTTCTATAATTTTTGTAATTTTCTTCCCATCCTCTTTCCCAATTTTTTTTATAATTTTTGCCAGATTTTTTTATTTTTTTTTCAAATATACTTTTTATTATTTGTAAAATATATCTTTTTTCGTCTTCTTTATTTAATTCAACATATTTTAATTTTTTAAATTGTTTCTTAATTAGATGAGTTGGTTTTTTTTTAATGTATGTTTCAAAATCTTTTGATTTAATTTTTTTCATTTTTTTAAATGTTATTTATAAATTTTGGTACCAATCAATAGTTTTATTTAGCCCTTTATCAAGTGAGGTTAGTTTTGTTTTTCCAAACTCACTTTCATACCTTTTAATAGAAAGCGAGGTATTTTTAGGAGATCCTTTTAAAGATGATTTTTTTTTAAAATTAACTTTAATTTGAAGGATTTTACCAATTTTTTTTGCTATTGAAGAAATTGACGTTTTTTCTTTACCTGCAACGTTATATATATTTTTCTTACCAAATATTAAAATATTAACCATCATACCTATCGCATCTGCAATATAAATGTATCTTCGAATTGCATTACCACTATCCATAACGTATAGAATTTTATTCTTAATAGATCTTGTAATAAATTCATTTAAGACTCTACCGTCATCTTTTTTTACCCCAGGACCATAAGCAAGTGAAAGCCTTATTGATTTTGCATCAATATTATATTTTTTGGCAAATATATTTACAATTGTTTCACCGCATCTTTTTGCTTCAATATAAGATGACCTAGGATCATTCGTATTTGTAAATCCAATATCATTTTCTGTAATTTTTTTTTTATTATTACCATTGTAAATTTCACTCGAACTTATATATAGGAATTTTCCATTTTTTTTTAATTTACCAAAAAATTTCATAAGAACACTTGTATTAATTTCAATAGTTTCCAAAGAATTTTTAAGAAATTTTGAGGGCTGACCATAGCCACCAGAAAAAATTATAACATCATACTTATCAATTTTTGAAAAGTCATATTTAGCAATATTACATTTAATAATTTTTACTTTATTATTTTTATTTAGAAATTTTAAATAATTTGGTAAATCGTTTTTTATAATAATTGTAATTTTTGAAATAGATTTTTTTTGTTTTAGACTTAAAAAAAATGTTAAAAAATACTGCCCAATTATTCCTGTTCCTCCAAATATTAATATTTTTTTACCCTTAAAATATTCTGAATTAATTGTTTTAGTTAAACTTTTAATGTCTTCTGAAATAATATTAATCATTTTAACCAATTATAAGTTTAGCTGTTTTTATAAAAAAATTTAAATTAAATCTTGTTTTACTATCTAATATTTTTTTATTCATATAATTTTTTAAAACTTTTTTTTCAAAGGATTAATAAGTATCTTTATATAGTGCTATATTAATGTAATATAAATATGTTATGATCATAAAAAAGTCTACTATTTTAGGTTTAAAAAAAATTTACCCAAATACTATATATAAAGATAGCCGAGGCACTTATATAGAAAGTTTTAACAAAAAACATTATAAAAAGATTTTAAATGCTTCTTTTAAAGAAGATGATTTTTCTATAAATAAAAAAAACGTATTCAAGGGAATTCATGGTGATAATAGAACATGGAAATTAGTATCTTGTGTTTATGGCAAATGTGAAGCAATTATAATAAATTGCAACATAAAATCAAAAAATTTTGGTTTATGGGAAAAGTTTATATTATCACCAAATGATTTTTTTCAGTTATTAATACCTCCATCATACGGAAATAGTTTCTTGGTCCTAAGCAAAATTGCAGTTTATCATTATAAACAAACTGAGTATTACAAAGGTCAATTAAAACAATTCACATACAATGTTAATGATCCATTTTTTAATATAAAACTGGGAAGAAAAAAATTAATTATTTCGAAAAGAGATAAATTTGCACCTTTTGTAAAAAAATCAGATGAGTAAATTAAAAATATCTTATTTGTGGTTGCCAAATTTTGAAGAGACAGTAATTTTTCATTTGTTAAAAATTTTATCATCAAAAGAAGTTGAAATTACCAATCCATCTGAATGTGATATATTATTTATTGGTCCAGGTGATGCATTTTCTCTTAAAAGAAGAGTTTATAATAAAATTAAAAAAAATTTTTTTCCAAATATTGAAAAAAAATTTAATAATATAGATCTATATTCCTTTAATAGAAAATTTAAGCCACTTAGAGTTTCATTTGCCACTGAAAGTGTAAGAAATAAATTTGTAAATTCTGACTATTCTATTTCTTCTGAAATTGGGGTAAATAATAAAAATCATTTACGATTTCCTTATTGGAAGGAACATATAGATTGGTCACATGAAAACGTTGTTAGAGATAATAAGAGTGCAAATGTAAAAAGATTTGGTTTTTTACATGATTTAAATACTTTGATGCGACCTCAAGGCGAAGATTTTCTTAAAAAAAAGAATATGTGCATTTTTACATCACACATGGAGGAACCCAGATTAAGTATTTATGAAAGTTTTTTGGGTGATTTTGTTTTAGATGGATATGGACCTTATTTTGATAAAAAATTAAATAATCATAATTCAAGTAATTTTACCAAATTTGAAGTAATGAAAAAATATGCAATGAATTTATGCCCGGAAAATATCATTTATCCTGGTTGCTACAGTGAAAAAGTAATAGACGCTTTTGCAAGCAAATGTCTTCCTGTTAGTTGTATGGACACAAATGTTAAAGAAGATTTTAATGATAAAGCATTTATAAACTTAGTAAATCATTTTCCTGATAATTTTCAAAGTATAAAAAATCAGTTAAAAGATCCAATTTTTTTAAAAAAATTTACTTATGAACCTATAATAATAGAAAAACCAAATTTAAAAAATGAAAAATTATTTATAGAAAAATTGATTTCAAATATTTAATAAATGAAAGTAGCCTTAATAGTTGATTCTTATAAATCATGGACTGGTGGACCATCAGAAATTCTTAAAGAAACCAAAAAGGCTCTTCAGAAAAAAGGATTAAAAGTTTCTATAATATCAAAAGATAATTTAAAAAAAAAAAATTTTTACCTGAGAAATGAACTTAAAAAGTTTGATATTTGTCATTTATATGGAGGTTGGACTTTTTTTCATATAAAAACATATTTGATAGCACTATCGTTGAAAAAAAAAATAATTATACATCCCTTAGGTTTTTATGAACCATGGTCTTTGAGTCAAAAAAAATTTAAAAAAAAAATTGCACTTAAACTATATCAATCAAAAATTTTGATAAATTCTAATTTAATTCATTGTGCGTCCAAATTGGAGCAAAAAAATATATTAAAAATGAATAAAGATTTTAAAACTAAAGTAATTCCTTATGGAATATTAAATAAATATATAAAAAAAACGATTAAAAAAAAAAAAATTTCAAGAAGAGCAATTTTTTTTTCAAGAATTCATAAAAAAAAAGGTGTAGAAAATTTAATAAATGCTTGGAAAAAAGTTAATAATCATGACTGGAAATTGGATATTTATGGACCTTCGGAAAATAAAAATTATTTAAATCACTTAATATCGTCTATAAATAAAGATGATAGAATAAAAATTTTTAAACCTATTTATAATACACAACTTAAATTTAAAACTTTTGAAAAATATGATTTCATGATTTTACCAACATATAGTGAAAACTTTGGATTTATAGTATTGGAATCTCTAGCAAGAGGTTTGCCAGTCTTAACAACAAAAAATACACCATGGGATCAAATAAAAAAAAAAAATTCTGGATGGATTTCTAGTAATTCAATTAATAGTCTGGCCGTGATTTTGAAAAAAATTTTTGATTTATCAAACGACAATAGTAATTATTTTTATAAAAAATCAAAAAATGCAATTTCTCATGCAAATATCTATAATTGGGATTATATTTCTAAAGATTATTTAAAAACTTATAAAAAAATATTAAATGAATGATTTAAATAAAATCTTTTTTTTAACAAATAAAAAAGAAAAATATAAACTAGCGATTATTTCTGGCCTAAATTTCTTTGGTATTTTTTTAGAAATGCTTTCATTTGCTCTAATTATACCAGTTTTTAATGTAATTTTTTTAGACGAAAAATCTGAAATCCCAATATTAAACTTAATGCACTCGCATTTTTCAAATTTAAATATTAATTTAGACGATGAAATTTATAAAATCTTAATATTATTAATTTTAATTTTAATTTTTTTTTCAAAAAATATTTTTTTAATAATAATTAATTATATAAGTATTAAATTTTATAATTTGTTCCAATTAAGACTTTCAAATAGTTTATTTAAACTTTATTTAAAACAAGATTATTCTTTTTTTTTAGATAGCAAATCTGATTTTTTGGTTAGAAAACTTATCAACGATACGATGGGAGTAAAAACATATTTAAATTTATTTCAGAATGCAATAATTGATATTTTATTAGTTATTGCCTTTTCAATAGTTTTAATTTTAGTAAATTATCAAATATTTTTATTCTGCGCTTTTCTTTTTATAATAATATTTTTTATATATTTTAAAATTATAAAAAAAAGGATTGTATCTTGGTCATATAATTATCAGCACAATTTGGGCACATTGCAAAATTTAATCATTTCTGGTGCAACGGGCATAAAAGACATTGCAGTTTATAATCTAAAAGATTTTTTTCAAAATAATTATAAAACTTTTAACAACAACACTTTTTTATCTTTTTTTAAAATTGATTTTATTAATAACATCCAACGATTTTGGATGGAAATTGTTGCAATCAGTGCAATGATTTTGCCCCTAATAATTTTTTTATATATTAATAAAGATATAAACGAGCTAATCCCAATTTTTGCTTTATTTTTAGTTGGTTTATTTAAAATTATTCCAACATTTAACAGATTAGTTCAATGTTATCAGATCTTAAAATTTAATAAACCTAGTTTAGAAGTAATTTATCAACAATTTTACGAACTAAAAAATTACAAGGATAAAGATATAGATTTTGATTTTGAAAAAAATTTAAAGTTTGTGGACGTAGGATATACTTACAAAAACAACAATCACGAAGTATTTAAAAATGTTAATATAGAAATTAAAAAAAATAAAAGTATAGCAGTAATTGGTAAGAATGGATCAGGAAAAAGTACGTTATTAAATTTATTGACAGGTCTTATAAAGCCGACAACTGGAGATATTTTTATTGATGAAACAAAAAATTTATCTGAAACAAATAGTAATTGGTTGAAAAAAATTAGTTATGTTCAGCAAAATATCTTTCTATTGAATGACTCAATTAAAAATAACATTACTTTTGAAAACAAAGATGAATTAAATATTAAAAATTATTCTTATGTTAAAGAATTTATTGATTTGGATGAAGCTTTTTCAAATTTATCAAATGGATTAAATACTATTGTAGGTAACGATGGATTAAATTTATCAGGTGGACAAAAACAGCTTATATCAATTGCTAGAGCATTATATAAGAATTCCGATATTATTGTATTTGATGAGGCAAATTCTGCATTAGATTTTTACTATAAAGATATTTTAAAAAAAACAATTCAAAAATTAAAAGGTACAAAAACAATTATTTTTGTTACTCACGACCTATCATTTTTAGAAAATTCATTTGATGAAGTATATTTAATTGAATCAGGACAGATAAGTTTACGATAGATGATTGTTTTATTTAATATATATATAAATTAAATGATAATATTAGGAATAAATGCTTATCATCCAGATTCTTCAGCATGTTTATTAATTGATGGTGAAATTAAAATAGCTATAGAAGAAGAAAGATTAAATCGAATAAAGCATTGGTCAGGCTTTCCAAAGCTATCGATTATCGAATGTTTAAAAAATCAAAAAATTAAAACGCTAGATATAGATTTAATTGCTATTAATCATAATTTTTACTCTAATTTGATTAATAAAGTTAAGTTTGTTATGTTTAACAAGCCACGAATTGGTTTTTATCTTAATCGATTAAATAATCATTTAAAGAAACAAAATATCCTAGATACATTTAAAGAAGAGGTTGGAGATTTAAGAAAATCTTGTAAATTATTCGAGGTAGATCATCACAAATCTCATGTTGCGTCTTCTTACTACGATTCTCCATATGAAGATTCTGTAAATTTATCGATAGATGGATTTGGAGATTTTGCCAGTCTTACTTGGGGTAAATCTAAAAATAATAAGATTACGATTGATAAAAAAATTCTTTTTCCTCACTCTTTAGGTATTTTTTATGAATCTTTCACTCAGCTACTTGGATTTAAAAATTTTGGGGACGAATATAAAATAATGGGATTATCATCTTATGGAAAACCCTCAGAAATTTCAAATGTTAAAAAAATCATTGATATTAAAAATAATGGTGGTTTTGGTTTGAACTTAAATTATTTTAACCATCATAAAAAAAGTACAAGTTATAGTTGGAATAATTGTTCACCTAAAAGCCCAATTTTATTTAATAAGCAAATTTTAAAACTTTTTGACGAAAATGAATTAATTAAAGATATTTCTGATTATCATAAAAATATTGCTGCTAGTGTGCAGAGTATATATGAAGAAGTTTTTTTTAATATTTTAAATTATATATATAACAAGTACCAAATTAAAAATTTAACATTATCGGGCGGTTGTGCCCAAAATTCATTAGCTAATGGCAAAATAACAACCAATTCCAAATTTGAAAATATATTTGTTGCATCAAATCCTGGTGATGCAGGAGGTGCCATAGGATCTGCTTACGTAGCCTATGAAAATTATCATAAAAAAAAACCTAAAAGAGTTAGCGCTTATCTAGGTAAAGAATATACTGAATCAGAAATAAGCAACGAAATAAAAAATTATAGAGAAGTTATGGAGTTAAAAAACTGCTCTGATTATATTTTTAAAACATATGATGATGTTTTAAAATTTACTGCAAAACAAATATCACTAGGAAAAATTATAGGTTGGTTTCAAGGCAAAATGGAATGGGGCCCTAGAGCTTTAGGAAATAGGTCTATTTTAGCCGATCCAAGGAATAAGAACATTAGAGAAATAATTAATTTGAAAATTAAAAGAAGAGAGAATTTTAGACCTTTTGCACCTTCAATTTTATTTGAAGATTCAAATGAATGGTTTGAACATTGTCAAGATGAGGAACCATTTATGTCAAGGGTTTTAAAGTTTAAAGACGATAAAATTAAATTAGTACCCTCTGTTGTTCATTTAGATGGTACTGGGAGATTACAAACAGTTAAAAAAAATGATAATTTATTGTTTTATAATCTTATAAATTCATTCAAATCTCTAACTGGAATACCAATATTGTTAAATACTTCATTTAATGAAAATGAACCAATAGTTGATAAACCAAAACAAGCAATAGATTGTTTTTTAAGAACAGATATGGATTTGTTAGTGATGGGAAAAAATATAATTTATAGAAACGAGCAAGTAAAAATTATTTAATTTTTTTATATCGTCTTAAATATTTCTTTAAATTATTCGTTTTATTTAAATCTATATAGATGAAGTTTTCTTTAAAATATTTTATATATTTTTTATTAATAAAAGTAATAATTTTTACTTTATTGTTTATACACTCTAGATTAAAAATTGAATAAATGTTTTCATTAGAAGAAATTGTAAAAAAGGATTTTGCTAACAAAATATTAATTTTTTTATTATTTAAATATCCTAAATTTTTAATACCTCTAATATTAATTTTATCACCTACAGTATAAATTTTATAATTTAATTTAATTAGTTTTTTTAAAAACTTATATGGAAACTTGACATTTTTATTTTTGTGGTCCTTATAGTATATTAGAAAATCAATTTTTTTTTGTTTTTCTGTTATATTTTTCTTAATATTAATTTTTTTAAAAACAAAATTAAATTTTGAATTTAATATTGTATATTTATTTAAATTATTTTTTAATAATTCAGTAGCGAAATAAACTTTTTTATTTCTTATAAAAAGAATAAGCTCACTTAATTTATAAAAAATATAAAAAAAATATTTTCTAATTATGTATTGATATTTTTTATCAAATTTTGCTCCACCCGTGACAGGACCAAGAATTATTTTTGGTGGAAGAAGTAAAAATAATATAAAATTCCATAATGGAATATAATTTAAAAATCCAACTTTTTTACCTTTTAAAAAAAAATACCAACAAAAAAAAATACCAATAAATGGCGATATATACTTATAATTTAATAGAGAATTAATTTTATGATTTTTTATTTTTAAAGTTTCAACTGTATATATTTTTGATTTTCTGTTTTTATTTTGAAAATTTTTTATAAATAAATTACCTAGTATTCCTTCACCTGAAATTTTTGAATAGTCGCATGCCCAAAAATAATAAATTTCTTTTAAATTATTTTTGTATTTTAATTTGTACATTTGTAAGTTTTTTTTTTATTAAAATTCCATAAATGTAATGAAAAAAGCTTGTTAATAGTCTGACCAATCTTCTTTGAGGCTCGTATCTTAATCTCCAAATAAATTCAAAATTTTTGAAATATTCTGGAACTTCTTTTTCTTCTCCAGATGCAATTGAAACTGAAGCACCAATACATATAATTTTATAATATCTATTTTTTAAAACTAAATATCTTGCCAATTGTTCTTGTTTAGGTGTTGGCAAAGTTATTAAAATTAGATCTTTTTTTTTTACGAATAATTTATCTAGCTTTTTTTCTAAAATATTAATACTTCCATAGGGAAGATCTATTTTTTTGATTGGAAGATTAAATTTTGAAATCAAATATTTTTTAGAAAATTTTGACAAGTTACCTA
>MDTD01067149.1_pt1 | contig 10148 bp, 2 predicted proteins | sample 811221 | NCBI WGS metagenome assembly MDTD01 (sample SAMN05326646, study PRJNA326480) | marine metagenome | isolation source: seawater | place: Pacific Ocean: South West | collected 2011
GTCGAGAGTCTGGAGTGCGAGACAGATGACCAGTGCATGAACGCTGCATGTGATGCAGCAGAGGGATGTATTGAGATCCCGAAGGTTGATGGTACAGCGTGCGACGACGGTAACGCCTGTACGGAGGACGACACGTGTAGCGCTGGCGGGTGTAGCGCGGGTACATCGATCTGTGAGTGTGAGTCCGATGCGGACTGTCCAGACGACTCTGACCTTTGCAACGGTACACCTACGTGCATCAATAACGCATGTCTTGTTGCGCCCGACACCATTCCGCAATGCGATGATGTCAGTGAGTGTATGGCCAGCAAATGTGTACCTGCGACTGGGCAGTGTGAAGAGGAACCAATCGCCGATGGTTCACCATGCGATGATGGTCTTGGATGTACAGTAAGTACGAAATGCAAGAGTGGAGCGTGCGCCGGTACGCCAAAACTATGTGATGATGCTAACCCGTGTACTCAGGATGCTTGTGACTCGAACTCCGGAGCATGTGTCTTTTCGGAACTCGCGGGGCCGTGTGAGGATGGGGACCCATGCACGCTGAGTGATACTTGTGAAAACGGGATATGCAAAAGCGGAGCTTTGGATGACTGTGTGGACGGAGATGCGTGCACGAACGATGCCTGCGCGGAGGGCATAGGCTGTCAGTGGGAGCCATCCGACTGCGATGATGGGATATTGTGCACCGTCGACACATGTCTTCCTGAGAGCGGATGCGTGAATACGGCTAAAACGTGTGAGGATGCCGATGCACAGTGCGTTTTAGCAGCGTGTAGCGAGGCGAGCGGAGAGTGTGTTGATACGGTCAATGAAGGGGCTGCTTGTGAAGACGGAGACCCCTGCACCATCGGAGATACTTGCATCAATAACGCATGTAAGGCTGGAGAGAACTGTGACGACGGTAATCCCTGCACTTTAGATAGTTGCGACGGTGATGGGTGTATCAATGAGCCCGGTCCGTTCGGAGAAACGTGCGATGATGGCGATGCATGCACGTTCAACGATCAATGTGCCTCCGGTCTCTGCCAAGGAGTGGGGATCGACTGTGCGGATGATGACCCGTGTACAGAGCAGGTCTGTCAGGCTGGTGAATGCGTCTATTCTGCGGTCCCAGGCTGCGAACAAAATGTAGGATGCGATCAGAATTCGAGCGGAAAACCGTGTAATGATGGTGATGCCTCGACCTTCGCCGATGTGTGTGTACAAGGAATCTGTCGAGGATTTGAGTTGCAACGCATCAATGCATCAAAGGCAACCGGTAATATCATCTACAGTGACACCGATCGTGCGCTTGGACGCTGGTTCCTCACGTCGAGCAGAACAGGCGGGGATTCAGGTACCGCTCACCTGATTGAGCAGTACGACGAGGTAGGTGTGTCTCCGGTGAAGCTGAAGGGCTCCTCGGCTGCGTTGCCCTACAACTCGATTGATAACGGCTTTGCGGTGTCGGCTGACGGCATCTTGCGTGAATTTCTGGGGCAAGACTGGAGTTCGGACACCCCGGTTGCACAAGCTCTGAAAGATACCGGTACGGCGGAAGCAACAGCTGTTTGGGTATACCGAGGTCAGGGTGAGACCAAGATATTCGTGGTCGGGCAGGATGGAGATGAGCCCTACATTAGAGAATGTTCCTGGGTCGACGGATGGTGTAACGATCAGACTCTCTTTATGCCTAATAACTACTGGTTCGGTGATACCCGACCCAAAGCCCTTACGGGGCGTGAATTGTGTGACGCGGGAGAGTGCTTTCCTGCTGTTCTTCTTGCCGGTGATGCACAATCTCAGCAGGGGTACTACAACAACGTCCACTACCGAGAACCATCAGACTCAAACTTTTATGCTTGGTACGGTGACTGGTGGTCAGGCGGCTTTCAGACGGGAGCTGCTGCGGCCTACGGGGACGGGCGATACATCCTTAATGGTCCTGAAGGCTTTGTGCGCTACTTTGATGGTGGAAATTGGTCCAACACTTTGGATGACCTCAAAGGGGGAACTCAGGGACTTCAGTTCAGTGACATATGGATCGGAGCAGACGTGGTTGTAATGGTCGCTAACTACACAATCTCCAAAGATAATTACGGAGCGGAGTTGTGGGTTGGTAGCCGAGAGAATGATGCCTATTTCAACAACACTTGGAGTATCTACGACCTCGGTGAACACAAGGGCGCGAACGCTGGTTATTTCGGAATCTCTGGCGGTCCAGATGGTGAAATCCGAATCGTGGGTTCTGGCATCGACACGGGAGCATGGCAGGACGGTTTAATCCTGGTGCGCAAGCCCTAACAAGCGCGAAGAACAGGTAGAACTAACTTTCCTTTAACGCTGCAACGCGGTTCCTTATCCGCTCATTAAGAACGAAGCAGGCACTCACAGGTATACGCCCCGTGCTGAAGGAGTCGACGTCCGAAGCCGTTTTGACGATGGTACTGTCGGGCGCGAAGGCTGCTGCCTTTCGTGGATCCGCATCCTGAGCCAGACTCACCGAGACAATGTCTACAAGGCTGCCGAGTAGGGCTCTGTCGATACTATGCATCGCCAATTGGTCCCAGTCCTCGGAGTAGGTTTGTTCGGAAATTCTACTACGCAGAAGCGTAATTCCGGAGGAGATCCCTGCTTGGAAGAAATGCCCAAGCGCTTGTTCTGCATCGAGGCTCTTTGACTGAGCGAAATGGTAGATACTCGGTATGTAAACTGTGAGTGGAAGCAAGGCGATCTTCGTTGCCGTTGAGGCCGGTATGCCTTCTCGTACGAGCTCATCTCGTCGCTTCATCACTGACATCCAGCTCTCTACGGGAAGAATCTCTTCCGCCTTGTCGGCGAAGGTCGCAGCTAAGCTCTGCACCCCAGACAGACTCTCATTCCATGCTAAGGTTGCGCGCTCGCTTCTCAGCGTGAGCAGCGCAGAGACACCTCGCCTAAGCTCATCATCGATGTCTATCAGGGCCGGATATAGAATCTCCGTGGAAACGGAGCCCTGTAGGGCCTCGATCTCTCTGCGGATGCTTTCAATGTCGAGTAATCCCTCTGTCACAAGATAGGCTGCAGTGACTTCCGACGTGCTGCGTTCAAGAGCGCTAACCATGACTGGAATGAACTCGATCCCGGCACGTCCGACGATGTGGTTGACCTGCACCGTGGCAGCGATTTCACGGAAAAGCATGTGGTTTTCCAAATGCTTCCCCTGCGTTTCGACGACTTCACCAGGGAAGTACGACTTCAAGAAGGACAAGAGTTCTTTGGTCGTACCGGCGGGTTCGTCAACCAGACGCTTGTAGGAAAACATCTTGCTAAAGGCTAAGAGCTTACCCAATTCGGGACGAAACAATCCCTGCTGGCGCTCAACACGTGTTTCACACTGTCCTGAATTTGGCAGCCGTTCAACACGACGCTTAAATCCAATATCCGATCGAAGCTGCATGATTAGCCGCTGAAAAGACCAAAGGTCGCGTTCGCTTCGGAGGACGTCGAGACTGATTCCGAGTGCGTTGATTCGGCTGTTTTCGAGGACGTCGTCGCACACTGCGTCCCCGACCCGAATGAGGAGACTGTCGCGGTCTTTCTTGGAGAGCGAACCACTAGCTTGTGCACCAACAAGTAGCGTTTTTAGGTTAACCTCATGATCGCTTAGGTCTACCCCACCAGAGTTATCGATCGCATCAAGGTTGATGCGTCCTCCGGCCATCGCATACTCGATTCGCCCCTTGGTTGTGACACCTAGATTTCCGCCTTCGCCGATGACCCTTGCTCGTGTCTCAGTCGCATCGATTCGGACAGCGTCGTTGTCTTTATCACCGACATCTTGGTGGCTTTCGCTAGATGCCTTCACGTAGGTGCCAATTCCACCATTCCACAGGAGATCTACGTCTGCCTTGAGGATTGCACGAATAAGCTCTTCCCCGCTTAAAGAGGCCTCCTCGATACCCAATGCATGCTGTGCTTGGTTAGAGAGCTCGATACGGCGCGCATTTCGGTCGTAGATACCACCCCCATCGGACATTTTGGAGGTGTCGTAATCGGTCCAATTAGACCGACCTAGTTCGAAAAGTCGCTTTCGCTCTTCAAACGAGGTGGCAGGGTCTGGGGTTGGATCGATGAAGATATGCCGATGGTTAAATGCTGCGACTAGTTTCATCGAACTTGAAAGCAGCATGCCATTACCGAACACGTCCCCTGACATATCACCAATACCAGCCACGGTGATGTTGTCGGTTTCCGGATCCATTCCCATTTCTAGGAAGTGTTGGCGCACGGAGACCCAAGCACCCTTTGCGGTGATGCCTTTCTCTTTGTGGTCGTATCCAATGGACCCACCAGAAGCAAAGGCATCTCCTAGCCAAAAGTTTGCATCGGCAGAAATTTCATTTGCCGTGTCGGAAAGGTGGGCTGTGCCCTTATCCGCTGCAACAACAAGGTACGGATCGTCAGGGTCATGTCGAACGACGTTCTTAGGTGGGACGATAGATCCATCCACGATATTGTCGGTGACTTCCAACAGACTCCGAATGAATATCCTGTAGAGTCGGTCGGCTTCGATCCGTGCACTCGGGTAGTCTTCCGGTGGATTAGTGAGAACAAATCCACCTTTGGCGCCCACGGGTACGATCAGGGTATTCTTCAGCATTTGAGTCGCCATCAACCCTAATACCTCGGAACGGAAATCGTCCTGTCGATCGCTCCAACGCAGTCCACCACGCGCAACCTTGCCTCCGCGGAGGTGGATTCCATCCAATTCCGCATGGTGTACGAGGATCTCGAACATCGGACGAGGAGCTGGCATTTCATCCACGAGACTTGAGTCTATTTTGAAACTCAGGAAATGCTCGTCTGTATCGCGTTCGATGTAGAAGTTCGTCCGGACTGTCGACTGAATATAGTTGAGAAATGTCCGAAGAATTCTGTCTTCTTCCGAAGTCTTGACCTCTTCGAGGTACGACAGCAGTCTCTCGGATTGAGCCTGCTCTTTTTTCTTCCTGGCTGCCGCAGTTTTGCTGGATGCGGGATCAAATCGAAGCCGGAAGAACTCTGCCAGGTCCGCGACATAGTCTCGGTGGTTCATCAAGGTCTTACGAACACCCTCAAGCTGAAACTGCTGCCCAAGCTGACGACCATAAAGATAATATGAGCGGAACATATCCGCTTCCTGCCAGCTCAGCTTAGATGCAAGAAGTAGGCGGTTCAGTCGATCGCTTCGCATGTGTCCGTTGAAGACAGCGCTTAAAGCGCTTACTAGGTGCTCTGCGTGGGATAGAAGATCGTCCTCTCCACGCTCGATTCGCAGAGTGTTGACCCAGGCGCTTTGACCGTTCTGAGCACGGACTTCAAAGGCATATTGCTCAACAACGACGACGCCGAAGTTGTCGACGACGGGTAGAATCTTGGTGAGGGAAACTTCCTCGGTGGAGTAGATTCGCAAGAGAGCCTGATTCGGATTATTCCGAGACTCGATAATAGCAAAACGTGTTTGGCCCGCTTCTAGCAGTTTGTCGAGGTGCTGAATATCGATGACGCAGTCCGCAGGATTAACGATATCCGTATATCCCTCAGGGAAGATGTTGGCGAAGCGTGAGTGAAACTCAGCACTTTTGCGATCATCGAAATGCTCTTCGAGGCTTCGGCGGAGCCGGTGACTCCACGGGGTACCAAGATCGAAGAGGTCAGCACGCAAGCTCTCTAGAGTTTCATCGTCGAAGTGCAAATCGCCCGTGCAGTAAAAGTGCATCGCGACGCTTCCGAACTTTCCGATGTAGATTCGATGGTCGCAATAACTCACACCCAAGGTGCTTTGCAGATGGCTTTGGAGATTCGAGCGTAATTCGTCGGAAAAATGAACTTTGGGGACCACGACAAAGACGTAGGCGCTGTTGGTTTCGACGTTTGGTACGATCTCAACTTGGAACTCGCCCGTGGCGTCGGCACGCAGCCCAAGTTGCAGTAGTCCTTCTACCACGTCGTCACTCGCTTCGAAGAGATACTCTACTGGCAATGCGTTGAACGAATTGAGCAGACTCTTGTGTTCGTAACTACCTTCCACCGTCTCCTGACCGCGAATGAGGCGGTCGACCTTTCGGCGGAGGATTGGAATGGAACTTCCGGCCTCCCCAAGTCCTTTGAAGGTGAAGAGCCCGTGAATGCAGATGCCGCCGTTTAGCTTCCCCTGGTCATCGAAGGTTCGGACAATTATTTCATCGACCTTGCCTGACCGGTGCACCAGCGAATCCTCGGATGACTTTCGGATGCGTGCGATAGGCCACTCCAGACCGCCTTTGCGTTGGAGAAACTCAAGGACGCTGTCGGTGGTGTCGCCTGATGGCAAGACTTGGCCCCGCATGAAACCTAGCCCTTCGTCCGCACTCACCATCATTTTGGAACCGTCTAGGTCGTAGACACTGATACCCATGAAGACGAAGTGGTCTTTAATGAGCCACCCAAGCAGGTCCCTCACTTCCGCCGCATCGGATGCATGCTTCTTGTCAACGTTGGACAAGTAATCAAATTCGTTAGCAACATCGTGGATCTTTCGGACCATTCGGTGGAAGTCCGTCACCATGGCTCGGGACATGTTGAGCGTGCGCGTTACATCGTCGGCGATGCTGTTTGCATCTGTAGCGGCTGGCCAGTCGACATACCACCGCGTGTAGCTGTAGTTGGACGAATCTTCTGTGGGTCTTGTCTGAATCGAGAGTTGGTTATCACCGTTTTGTCGTGCAGGGATAATCACATTTAGGCTGTTGTGAACAAGCACGTTGTGTCGGCTCATCAGCAGCTTAAGTGTGTCGAAGACAAACGGTTGATCGGGCATCAGGGTTTCAATGATGCGTCCCTCAAGGCCGTATCCATTCTCTGTGGCGTTTGGCTCGAAGGCTCGAACGGTTACGTCATCTGTCGATATCCGTTCCCTCACCCAGGCAGCAGAATCCACCAACTGTGCACCCAGTGTGGTTAGGCGGTGCTTGAAGAGATACTTGTTGTCGACCCTTCTTAGGATGACTTGAGCGAATCGTTTGGAAAACTCAGCTTCGTTAGCTGTGGCTTTCTGATTCGATTCCAATTCCGACAAAAGTCGGTCAATGAGTTCCGCGCGCGCCAGCTTCCGATCCATGTCCCCCATGCCTCCTATAAGCTGTATTTAGAGCGGACCTAACACAGCAAAATGGAGGGTACAAGACCCGGCGCAGTTAGGATTGTATGATACAGGTTATTTCGCGTCCAAACGGACAGCGTGAATGGGGCTGGATAATGCGGGTAATAGTGCTGTATGAGTCGCACCATTGAGCTTATCTCGTTGAAGCTGCTAAACTCCGCTTATGGTGACGACCCCGATAAGTGAGAACAGCGTACGCAGCGATAGAGGTCTGGATGTGGAGCACGCCATCGCTGACATGCTTAGCCAGGCAGGGCTTATTCGCGACGAATGGTCCATACGCCGCTGTCGTCGATTAGACTCCACTACCGTTTCCGTCTCATTTGGCCCAGAAAATGGAAAGTACGTACTCCTCAAATGGATCGAGCACGGAGGAAAAAAGGTTAACGCGTTTCTTTCCGGACAGGTTTACGCGGTGGCCTACTCAAAAGGGCCTGGGGCATGGGATCTCGACGCATCAGACACGCCTCAAGATGTGAAGGAATGGGCCGTCCGAAGCTGTCGTGTCCTCACGAGCCCTGGTCAACCGATTGTTAACGTCGATCGAGACGATGGAGCACCAGAGCGAGGAGCACTAGAGCGAGCTGATCAAATCGTCGAACTCTCGCCAGGCCCTTTCGGAAACTGGTTGGCAAGCGCTTTGCCTGTGGGGGAAACCCTTGTCGATGGCTGGCAACTCACTCAGATATATCCCCGTGGACACGAGGAGTTGGTATTAGCGTTCAAGCATCACGACGAGAGCGCTGAGCCACGCATTCGGGTGCGTCAACGGGACGATGACCGTCCTGCGGTATTTCGTAGCAAGGGACTCGATATTTCATACCGAGGAAACAAGCAGGAGATCCTTCAGGGAGGGCGTAAGGAGTTCGAACTGCGTCTAGCTGCAGAGTTAGTCCTGCTTTTGAAGACGCTGGAAGGCGAGAGCACTATCTTCAAAGGGCGTCCTGGTCAGGAGAAAACAGACCTCTCGTTAAGCAAGACAAAGGCGCCGGGTGCGCTCAACCTAGCGATTCCTGCGCCCTGTGGAATCCAATGCTCGTTTTGCTCAATCAAAGAGGAACTGGAGTTCGTACACGATCCTAATTCCGCCTTTGTCGAATCCTTAAAGGAGGATATCCGTCGTGCGGCATCGAGGGGGACGAAGCTCTTGCGCATCAATGGCGTAGAGCCGCTCAACGCACCGTATCTGCTTGATCTTTTGGAGATCGCACGAAACTCGGGCTTTGAGGAATACAGTCTCCACAGCACATGCCTGCCCTTCGCGGAGGGAGACCTAGCAGAGCGGTTTATCGCGGTGATGCCCGATCGGTATCGGATTTACGTACCGATCTATGGGCCGACCGCCTCGACCCATGACTCGGTCACTGGGGCGCCGGGGAGTTTTGCCCGACTAATGAAGGCCGTCGGGAAACTGAAGCGGCTTGTTGGGGAGGGTGGCCAGATAATCTTCACGACTGTACTCACAAGCCAGAACAAGGCTCAAGTGACGGCGATGCGTGATCTGGTCAGGCCGCTTGGTGACTGGTGGGAGGTCCATCTTGCATTCCCCAACACATCAAGCATGACCGATAAATATCGGGAGATCGCTATCTCGATGACGGAAGCGCTGAGTGTGCTTTACCCCAAAGACTGGTGGCCTGTAGCAGACCTCCCCTGGGGTGAAGTGCTTCCATGCGTGGCTTATGAGCACCAAACAACGTCTGGTCATGACCTTGTAAGCATGAAGCGTTACCGTGAGCGAGTGAAGGAGCCGGCAGGTACATTCTATGGTTCAGCGGGTTTCGAACACAGCCTTGGCCGTGAGCGGACAGATGCTTTTACTGCAGCGACCGTACCGTGTCCTCATCAGTCCGAGTGCGTGCTAAGCAACGCGTGTCCGGCCAAGGTTTACGCCCTTTATGCGGATAAATTCGGGCTGGACGAATTGAGCCCGATGACGCAAGACATGATAGACGGACTGTCCGACGGCAAAGAACTCAATAGTGCCGTCGCCAAGTTAGACAACTGAGGTAAAAGAGCCATTGGAAAAGACGAGATTCTTGGTTGTAGGTGCGGGTGTGACCGGCCTGTCGTTCGCGGACTGGGTCAAGAGCGATGACTACCTGGTCTGCGAGGCACTGCACGAGGTCGGAGGCTACTGCCGGACCGTGAAGCAAGATGGGTTCATTTGGGATTTCTCAGGGCATTTCTTCCACTTCAAAAATCCTAAGATCGAAGCGTACTTACTTGCCCGCATGGGCGACCAAAAGATTCGTAAAGTCACTAAGGAGGCGCGAATCGACTACGATGGGACCATCGTTGACTTCCCGTTTCAGAAGAATATCCATCAACTTCCGAAAGAAGACTTTATCGATTGCTTAGTGGACCTCTATTTCAAAGAGGAGCGTGTCGCTGAGAACTTCAAGGAAATGCTTTATACGAAGTTCGGACGCTCCATCTCTGAAAAGTTCCTTATTCCTTATAACGAGAAACTCTATGCAACCGACCTGGCGAACTTGGACGTTGACGCCATGGGTCGCTTCTTTCCCTATGCGGATGTCGACGACATCATCGGGAATTTTCGGAAATCGGATAATACGAGCTACAACTCAACGTTCACTTATCCTGAGGGAGGGGCCATCCAGTACGTGAAGGCCTTAGAGGCCGGGGTGGATAGCTCCAAAATATGCCTCAACGAGCGTGTCGTCGAAATCGATATCGAAGCGAAAATCGCGAGAACGAACCGGCGTGAAATCCGCTACGAGCAACTGATTAGCTCCATGCCGATGAACAAGTTGTTGAGCCTGGCGCAAGTCGATCACGACCCGTCAATCTATTCGTACAACAAGGTACTGGTCTTCAACCTGGGCTTCGACAGAAAAGGCCCCGAAGGCGTGCACTGGGTATATTATCCCTCGCGTGAACTTTCGTTTTATCGCGTAGGTTTCTACGACAATATTTTCGGAACGGACCGGATGAGCATGTACGTCGAGATAGGTTATCCCGCCGATGCCGTAATCACCGA
>MDTD01083985.1_pt1 | contig 10148 bp, 9 predicted proteins | sample 811221 | NCBI WGS metagenome assembly MDTD01 (sample SAMN05326646, study PRJNA326480) | marine metagenome | isolation source: seawater | place: Pacific Ocean: South West | collected 2011
AAAAAATATATAAATCAAGCTATTAGATATAAAAAAATGTGCTAAAAAACCCTTTATTATATAGTTTTTTTAATGATCAAGACAATTTTAAAATTTAGATTAAACAGTACACTTGGACAATTTAAGTCGTTTTTTTTATTAATTTCTTTATTGGTAGCTACGATTTTGATTATTAGCACATATGATAAATTTAGAAGTCAACAAACAAAAAGTTTATTTAACCTTATTCAAAACACTTATTTAAATAAAACTTTAGTTTCAATTTCCTCATCATTTGAGCCTAGATTTGAAAAACTTAATTTTATTGTAAGATCTGGAGATAGCCTTGAAGGATTAATAGAAGAAATAAAAATAGATAAAGATAAAAAAAAAAATATTTTAAAGGCTATTTTGAAAGAAAAAAAAAAACTTAACCTTTATGAAAATCAAAAAATAATTTTCGAAGTTGACAATTTAGATAAAAAAATAACAAAAATAACAATACCAATAAATAAGAAGAAAGATTTAATAATAACTTCAGCTAAAGAAAATTCATACAAATTTAGCGAAATAAATAAACAATTAACATTAACAAAGGTATATAGTGAGAATTTTATAAAAAATAGTTTGTATAAGTCTGCTATAGAAAAAAATATTGATCCAAACATTATTGTACAGTTCGCTCAAATATATGGTTTTGAAGTCGATTTTCAGAGAGATATTAGAAAAAATGACAGTTTCCAGATTGTATATGAAAAATTTACAAATGAAGAAAACAAAACTGTAGATTTTGGAAATATATTATATGCAAACTTAATATTACAAGGAAAACCTTTGGAGCTTTATTATTTTAAATCTGAAAAAGATAAAATTAGTGACCATTTTGAAAATAACGGACAAAGTATTAAAAAAACTTTGATGAAAACTCCGATAAACGGAGCAAGACTTTCTTCACCTTTTGGAAATCGTAAACATCCAATATTAGGATATACTAAGCTTCACACTGGAACTGATTTTGCTGCTCCAACTGGCACACCTATTATGGCATCAGGATCAGGAAAGATATTAAAAGCAGGTTGGTGTGGTGGTGGTGGAAACTGTGTAAAAATTAGACATAATAGTACTTACTCAACTGTTTATGCACATATGTCAAAATTTGCAAGGGGAATTAAAAAAGGTGTAAGAGTAAAACAAGGACAAATAATTGGTTATGTTGGATCTACCGGCATGTCGACAGGGCCACATTTACATTATGAAGTAATTCAAAATGGAAAAAAAATTAACTCTCAAACTTTAAAACTTCCCTCAGGTAAAAAGTTAGAAGGTGAAGCTCGGAAAAATTTCGAATTAGAGAGAATTAAAATTGACGTACTAAAATCAGAATTAATTTATAATAATTAATTAATTTTTTTCTATGTGAACTTGATTAAACTTATTTAAACCATCATCATTAGTATCTTCGAATTTATTGTCATCTATCTCTTTATTTTGGGATGATTTTTTTTGCATAACTGAGTTATCTAGATTGTCTGAAACTCTTATAAAATGTTCAGCGTGCTGCATGTAATTTTCATATAAAATTTTGTCCCCATTTGATAAAGCTTCTCTAGCTAGACTTGAGTATTTTTGAATTAGTTTTGGACCGTTTACGTTATTACGGTTGTAATTTTTCTTTCTAAATTCTGAAATATTTCCAAAACCAGAATTAAAGTTATTTTCATTTGAACCTGTTTTTATATTTCTATCAAAAGAATTACTTCTGTATCTTCTTCTATTGTTTTTGAAATTTCTCATTAGTTTATTTTTCTAGCAATTAAGCATCTTTTGATTTTTTGGTAGTCTTTTACTGTTTTTGAAATATAAAAGCCGTTATTTCTTAAAAGCTCAGAGACTTTATAAAATTGATCTATTCCTATTTCCATAGCAAGTGTTCCTCCATTTTTCAAAATTTTTTTGCTTTTTTTTATAACTTTTTCGATAATTTTTATACCGTCTATACCACCATAAAGAGCTATCTTTGGCTCATAATCTTTTACACCCAAATCAAGATTGTTATATTTATAAATATTTATATACGGTGGATTAGATACAATTATATCATATTTATCATCAAAAAAATTGTCAATATGAGAATTAATAAATTTAATTCTATTATCAATCTGTTGTATTTTTGCATTAATTTTAGCGATATTAATAGCCATTTTAGATATATCTAAACCTACTCCTCTCCAACTATTTTTTTCACTTAACAAAGACAGCAAAATACATCCAGACCCAATTCCTATATCTAAGATCTTAAGTTTATGAGAAAATTTAAAGTTTTTTAAAATTTCCTCAACTAGTAATTCTGTTTCAAACCTGGGTGTTAATACATTCTTATTAACATTGAACTGACTTTTCCAAAAAAACCTTTTACCAGTAATTTGTGATATAGGTTCTTTTTTTATTCTTCTATTTATAAGATAATTAAATTTTTTTATTTCATTTTTACTCAACTTCTCTTCAAGATTCAGCAAAATCCCTTCTCTCGATTTATGGGTTGTTAATGAGAGCAAAAGTTCTGCGTCTAACTTTGGTGTTAAAATGAAGTTATTTTTTAAGATTAATGATCCTTTTTCTAAAATATTTCTATAGTTCACTTATTTAAACTTTCAATTTGTTCTTCTTGAGCTTGTAGATTTAAATTTTCTATAACTTCATCAAAAACTTCTCCTTGCATAAATTCCTCTAATTTATGTAAGGTTAAATTTATACGATGATCTGTAACTCTTCCTTGTGGAAAATTATAAGTCCTTATTCTCTCTGAACGATCTCCTGATCCAATTTTGCTTTTTCTATCTTGAGATCGCATATCATCAATTTTTTTTCTTTCAAATTCATATATTCTTGATCTTAATATTTTTAATGCTTTTTCTCGATTTCTTATTTGTGATTTTTCATCTTGTTGACTTACAACTATTCCGGTTGGAATGTGAGTAACACGTACTGCACTATCTGTTGTATTTACACTTTGTCCTCCTGGACCGCTACTTCTAAATACATCAATTCTTAAATCTTTTTCCTCAATTTTTACATCAACTTCTTCAGCTTCAGGTAGGACGGCAACAGTAGCAGCTGAGGTGTGAACCCTGCCTTGAGTTTCAGTATCAGGAACACGCTGAACTCTATGAACGCCACTCTCATATTTTAAAATAGAATAAATATTTTTTCCCTTAATTGAGGCAACTACCTCTTTAAGTCCTCCAGCATCACTCTTTGATAAGCTTATAACATCCATAAGCCATTTTTTTTTGTGGCACACTTTTTCATACATTTTAAATAAATCTGAAGCAAATAAACTTGCTTCTAATCCTCCAGTTCCAGCTCTTATTTCTAAAATTGCGTTTTTAGTATCTGCCTCATCCTTTGGTAGCATGAAAATTTTTAATTTGTTTTCATTAAATAAATGTTTTTTTTCTAAATCTTCTAATTCTACTTTAGCTAATTCTTTAATTTCACTTTCTGCATTATTATCTTTTATTATTTTCTCTAAGTCTTTTTTGTTATTTTCAAATTTAGAGTATTCAATTGCATTGGAAATAATTGTACTAATGTTCGAATATTCCTTTGATTTATTTGCGAAAGACCTACTATCCAAGTTTGTTCCGGACAGATCCTTTTCAAGCTCAGAATGCTTATTAATAATTTCTAATACCTTGCTTAATGGTAACGACATTTATTTTATTTGCGATTTATTTTTTAGTTCTGACTCTTTTTCCTCTACTAGAGTTATAATTTTATCAATCATTTCATTGGTTGAGATTTTTTTTGTTTGGTCTCCGTGAATATATAACATATGATTATTATTACCTCCGCCTGTAATACCTAAATCTGTCATTGACGCCTCTCCAGGTCCATTAACAACACAGCCAATAATAGATAATGTTATAGGACTTTTTATGTGAGATAGCTTATTCTCTAAAATTTTCACAGTTTCAACAACGTCAAATCCTTGCCTTGCACAAGAAGGACAGGAAATAATTTTAACTCCTCTTTTTCTCAAATTTAAAGATTTAAGTATTTCATTTCCAATTTGAACTTCTTTAACTGGATTATCAGATAAAGAAACTCTTATTGTATCGCCAATTCCTTCAAGTAACAGAGTTCCTAATCCGATGGAAGATTTAATACTTCCGGGTATAAAACTACCTGCCTCAGTAATACCAAGATGCAAAGGATAATCGACCTTGTCAGAAAGCTGTCTATATGCCCAGAGTGAAAGAAATACATCTGACGATTTAACACTCACTTTTAAATTAAAAAAGTCTTCATCCTCAAGCATTTTTACGTTCCTTATTGCGCTTTCAACCAAGGCCTCAGGGCAAGGTTCTTTATATTTTTCTAATAGATCTCTTTCTAGAGACCCAGCATTCACGCCAACTCTAATAGAACAATTATTATTTTTTGCTGCAGATATAACATCTTTAACTTTTTGTTTGTCTCCAATATTCCCAGGATTTATTCTTAAACATGATGCACCATTTTCTGCTGCTTCTAATGCTCGTTTGTAATGAAAATGTATGTCTGCAATTATTGGTATATTAACATTTTTTGAAATTTCTTTTAAAGATAAAGATGATTTTTGATCCGGACAGGAAACACGCACAAGATCTGCGCCTTCTTCTTCTATTTTATTTATTTGTTCAATTGTTGATTTAATATCTGTTGTTTTAGTATTAGTCATTGATTGAACAGAAATAGGATTGTCCCCTCCTATTTTTACTTTACCAACTGATATAATTTTAGTCTTTTTTCTTTTTATATCTCTAAACGGTCTTATACTCATGGTTTTTTATTTAATAGTCTAATTTAAATTCTTTATGGAGTTGATCAACTGCTTTCTTTAAGTTTTTTCTATCTACTAATACTGATATTTTAATTTCTGATGTTGATATTACTAAAATATTAATATTTTTTTTTGCTAAAGCATTAAACATTCTATAGGTGACACCAGGTGTTGTAATCATCCCAACTCCAACTATTGAAACTTTTGATACTTTATCATCAACTATAAGTTTCTTAAATTTAATTTTTTTATTATTTTTAATTAATTTTTCTGTTTTTATTAAATCTTCACTCTTAATAGTAAAAGTTAAATCTGTTTCTTTGCTATTCGACGATATATTTTGAACTACCATATCTACATTTATGGAATTTTTAAACAACGGCTCAAATATTGAGGCAGCAACACCAGGTTTATCTTTAACTCCAATTAGAGTAATTTTCGTATCATTTTTTGTAAAAGACACACCTCTAATTATATTTTTTGTTGATATTTTTTTTCGTTTAGTAATTAAGGAACCTGGAACATTTTTAAACGATGACTTAACTTCAATATCTATTCTATTTATTCTTGCATCTTGTATTGAGTGTGGTTGCATAACTTTTGATCCTAGGGAAGCCATTTCTAACATTTCTTCATAAGATATTTTTTTAATTTTCTTTGCTTTGGAAACCAATTTGGGATCTGTTGTATATACTCCATCTACATCTGTATATATTACACATTTTTCAGCTTTAAAGAATTTTGCTATCATGATAGCGCTTGCATCAGAACCTCCCCTACCAATTGTGGTTATTCTATTTTCTGAATTTATACCCTGAAAACCTGCTATTATTGGAATTCCTCCTTTTTTCAAAAAATTTATAATTTTATTCTTATTAATTTTTATAATTCTTGAATGCGAATATTTTCCAATTGTAATAATTGGTAGCTGCCAAGCTAACCACGAACGTGATAAATAACCTTTTTCATTAAGTATTCCTGATATTAATGAACAAGATACCTGTTCACCAGTTGATAATATCGTATCAAATTCAGAAGGTATAAAATTATTTGAAATTTTTTTAGTAAGTTTAACTAATTTATTAGTTTCACCACTCATGGCTGAAGATATTACTATAACTTTATAACTTCTCTTTGCATAAGAAACTATAATTTTAGCAACTTTTTTTATCCTATCTATTGAAGCAACAGAAGTTCCGCCAAATTTTAATACTACAATTTTCATTAATTTTTCTTATATTGTTTTTTAATAAATTTATTATTATATAATTTCAAAAAATAATGATGGCTAATAACACAATAAATAAGGAAGAAATAGAAAAATTTAGTAAATTAGCAGAGGAATGGTGGGATCCGGAAGGTAAATTTAAGCCACTTCATAAATTCAATCCTACAAGAATAGAATATATTAAAAATAATTTAATCAAAGAATTTAAAATTAAAAAATTAGATAAACCACTATCTAACTTGGAGATTCTTGATATTGGATGTGGAGGTGGATTGTTAACTGAACCAATGTGTAGGCTGGGAGGAAAAGTTACTGGAATAGATGCATCTAAAAAAAATATAGAAATTGCTAAATTACATTCCAAGAAAAATAATCTTAAAATAAATTATATTTGTTCATCACCAGAAAATTTAAAATTAAGGGAAAAATTTGATGTGATACTTAATATGGAGATAGTTGAACATGTTCAGGATTTGAATTATTTTATTAAATCAAGTTCAAGTTTGCTAAAAAAAGGTGGCATCATGTTTGTCGCTACACTCAATAAAACATTAAAATCCTATCTGTTTGCTATAATTGGTGCAGAGTATATTTTAAATTGGTTACCAGTTGGAACACATGATTGGTTCAAATTTGTGGAACCAGAAAAATTAAATCAAATATGTAAAATAAATAACTTAAAATTAGAGGAAACAAGAGGCATGAATTTAAATATTTTTTCAGACAAGTGGATTGTTAGTAAAAAAACAGATGTGAATTATATCAGTAAATTTAAAAAAATTTAGTTCTCTTTATTTTTTAACCAAGGAATAGTTATTGTCTCAATTCCTTCTTCTTTTAGTTCTTTGATATCTTTATTAGATGCATTTCCATAAATACCCTTATTGGATTTTTTATTTCCATAATGAATTGATCTCGCCTCGTAAGAAAAATTGTCACCCACAAATTCAAAGTTATTATTAATAAATGATTGAAACTCATTTATTTTAGATTTTATTTTTTTTGTTTTTTTTTCTGTTGTTAAATTCAAACTATTTGAGATCCTTGGAGACATAATTGATTTTTTTATATTTAATGAATTACAATTTTCACAATTGATTAACTTGATTTTTTTTAGTCTTTCAAACTCTTTTGATGAGCAAAACCAACTATCAAACATGTTTTTACAGTCATCACATTCTAATTTATATTTGATCATATTTATTAGATAATTATTAAAATTTAAATTTCAATTGATCTAGGACCTGTAATCAGCATTGATTTCTATATATTTTTTTGTAAGATCCATTGTATAAACCTCAAATTCTTTCTTCCCATTTCCTGTCTGAATATTTATTTTTATCTCAATTGATTTCATGTACTCAGCTACTTGTTTTTCCTCATAAGTAGAGGATAATTTTCCATTTTCTATAATTTTATAAGGTCCGATGCTTACACCTAATTTATTAAAATTTAATTTTACTTTTGCTTTACCTAAAGCCATTATGATTCTACCCCAATTGGGATCCTCTCCAGCTATAGCTGTTTTAACAAGAGATGAATTTGCCACTGAAAAACAAATCTTTTTTGCATCGGTTTCATTTCTACATTTTTCTACTTTGATGATTATAAATTTTGATGCACCTTCGCCATCAGCTGCTACACTTTTGGCCAAATTTTTTAAAACCTTATTTACAGATTTATCAAAATCGTAAAGGTGTTTATCTTTAATTGATTTGATTTCTTTATTGTTTGCATATCCAGTAGCAAATATACTTACCATATCATTTGTACTAGTATCTCCGTCACATGATATCGCGTTAAAAGTATTTTCAATATTTTTTTTAAGCAATCTTTTTAAAATATTCCCATTAATTTTCGCATCAGTGAAAACAAATCCTAAGGTAGTCGCCATATCAGGATAAATCATACCTGAACCTTTGGCAACTCCGTATATCTTAATTGGTGTTCCTGCTATATTGCATTCCTCCATAGACAATTTAGGCTTTGTATCTGTTGTTAACATTCCCATTGCAGCTTTCATCCAAATATATTTATTTTGTACATATTTTATGTTTTGAACTAAGTTCGGTATTGCATTTATAATTTTCTTTTCTGGAAAAATTTCACCGATTGTGCCTGTACAAGCAAACATAAGATTTTTTATTTTTATTTTTTTAGGTTGTTCTTCATCAGAATTTTGTTTTTTTGATAATTGTTCTGATAATAATGAAGCAATGTTACTTATAGCTCTATAACCCTCTTTGCCAGTAAAAGCATTAGCATTTCTGGTATTTACTAAAAGAGCGTATATTTTTTCTTTAGAATTATTTAAATTCCATTTTATATTTTCAGATTTAATGTAAGATTGAGTATATACAGTTGCATGGGTAGCTCCTTTTCTAAAATAAAATATAACTAATTCATCTCTTTTTTTTTGATTGTATAAATTTGCGGAAACTGCAGATAATCCTACACCGTCTATATGTTCAAGATCTTGGTAAAAACCAATAGAATTAGTGTTAATTTGATAATTTTCTTTTTTAAAAAGCATATATATTTAAAAAATTAATAGAATGATTATATAAGATTTGGTTAAATTACAAATAAATCATATGCTAAAACCTTTCAAAATATTCTCTAAAATATTCAAATCCTCTAATCAAAAACAATTGGATAAATTGGCAGTTTTAGTGGATAAAATAAATAACTATGAAAAAGAAGTATCAAAGCTTGATGATATTGAGTTTCCAAAAAAAACATTAGAATTAAAACAAAGGCTTGCTGAGGGCTCAAAATTAAATGATTTGCTACCTGAGTCATTCGCTCTTATCAGGGAAGCCTCGAAAAGAGTCAATAACGAGAGACATTTTGATGTTCAGTTAATTGGTGGAATTGTTTTAAACCAAAATAAAATTGCTGAGATGAAAACTGGTGAAGGAAAAACTTTAACAATTGCACTAGTAGCCTATTTAAATTCATTGGAGAATAAAGGAGTTCATGTTGTTACTGTAAATGACTATCTTGCAAAAAGAGACTCGGAAAATATGGGTAAAATTTATAATTTTTTGGGTGTAACATGTGGATATATCAACTCTGGTCAAAATGATCAGGAAAGAAAAAAGCATTATTCATACGACATTACATATGCGACCAACAGTGAATTAGGATTTGATTATCTCAGAGATAACATGAAATTTTCCCAGGAGGATATGGTTCAACGAGGTCATAACTTTGCAATTGTGGATGAAATAGATTCTTGTTTAATAGATGAAGCTAGAGTTCCCTTAATAATCTCCGGTCAAGCTGAGGATAAAACCGATCAATATATTTTAGTTAATAAACTTATAAAGAAATTAAATAGAGAGGATTTTGATATTGACGAAAAAAACAGAAATATTCTCTTAACAAACTCAGGAATTGATAATATTGAAAAGATTTTTACAGGAGCTGGTATTTTAAAAAATAATAATTTTTATGATCCTGAAAATTTATCTCTTGTACATTTGGTGAATCAGTCCTTAAAAGCAAATTATATTTTATTAAATGGAAAAGATTATATTGTCAAAGACAAAGAAATCATAATCATAGATGAACAATCTGGGAGACAGATGCCTGGAAGGAGATTTGGTGATGGTTTACATCAAAGTTTAGAAGCAAAAGAGAATTTGGCAATACAATTTGAAAATCAAACTTTGGCCTCCATAACCTATCAAAACTATTTTAAATTATACAAAAAACTTTGTGGATGCACAGGAACTGCCGCCACTGAGGCACAAGAGTTTTTTGAAATATATAACTTGAATTTTGTTTCAATACCAACAAACAAAGAAATGATAAGAAAAGATATTAATGATAAGATTTTTAGAACTGAAAAAGAAAAAGATGAAGGTATTATTAAATTAGTTAATGAAAAATATAATATAGGTCAGCCGATTTTAATATTTACAAGTAGTATAAATAAATCAGAACATTACGCAAAATTATTAGATAAAAGTAATATTAACCACATTGTGTTAAATGCAAAAAATCATGACAAAGAGGCAGAAATAATAGCTGATGCTGGTGCAAAAAAGTCTGTGATTATAACGACAAGTATTTCTGGTAGAGGAGTAGACATAAAACTTGGAGGCAAAA
>MDTD01131246.1_pt1 | contig 10147 bp, 10 predicted proteins | sample 811221 | NCBI WGS metagenome assembly MDTD01 (sample SAMN05326646, study PRJNA326480) | marine metagenome | isolation source: seawater | place: Pacific Ocean: South West | collected 2011
TCAGATTATATTGATAATGAATTCGTTAAAGGGATTGGTTTGGGCATAGCTATTTATATTTTATCTTTATTTGTTTTGATTCTTTTTGGAAGATCATTGGGACGACTATTTTCTTATACAGGTATGGGGTCTGTTGATAAAGTTTTCGGATTTTTCTTTGGAATTTTTAAGGGCTATGTTTTTGTAGTGTGCATATTTACAATTTTAAATTGGTTTTATTCACATGAAAAATGGGATATTAATTTAAATGACTCTTATTTCTTTAAAATTACAGAAAAAGGTAGTCAACTATTGATTGAAGAATTCCCAAGCAGAGAAAATATAAATGATACAAAAGAAGATATAGAAAAAATATAGAATGAGTGAAGTAAAAGAAAAATGTGGAATCTTTGGAATTCATGACGTCAATGATGCATCTGCCATTACCGCTTTAGGTCTTCACGCCCTACAACATAGAGGTCAAGAAGGTTGTGGTATTGTCTCTTTTGATGGAAAAAACTTTCACTCTGAAAAAAGACATGGTTTAGTTGGAGATAATTTTACTAACAAAGATGTATTGAAAAAACTTCCAGGAAATTTTGCTATTGGACATAATCGTTATTCAACTACTGGAGAAACATCTTTAAGAAACATTCAGCCTTTTTTCGCTGACTTGCATGGCGGAGGTATAGCTATAGCTCATAACGGAAATTTAACTAATGCATTAACATTAAGAGAAAATTTAGTTAAGAACGGAGCAATTTTTAGGACAACCAGTGATACGGAAACTATTGTCCAATTAATAGCAAAATCAAAAAGAGTAAAAATTATAGATAAAATAATTGATGCACTTTTTCAAATCCAAGGCGGTTACGCATTGACCATGATTACAAATAAGAAACTTATAGGCGTAAGGGATCCGCTAGGGATAAGGCCATTAGTATTAGGAAAAATTAAAAACAAGTATGTTCTTGCCTCAGAAACATGTGCATTTGATATTATAGGAGCAAAATTTATAAGAGAAATTGAAAATGGTGAAATTGTTGTAGTTGAAAACAATACAATAAAAAGTTTTAAACCATTCCCGCAAAAAAAAGAAAGACCTTGTGTATTTGAATATATTTATTTTTCAAGACCCGATAGTCTGATAAATGGAAAAAATGCTTATGAGTATAGGAAAAATCTCGGTTATGAGCTAGCCAAAGAAAGTGAAAACATTGGAGATATAGTTATACCGGTTCCAGACTCGGGTGTTCCCGCTGCAATAGGATACTCACAACATAAAAAAATGAATTTCGAAATCGGCTTAGTCAGAAATCATTATGTAGGAAGAACTTTTATAGAACCGACTCAAAATATAAGAAGTTTGGGTGTAAAATTAAAATTAAGTGCAAATATGTCGTCAATAAAAAATAAATCTATAGTTTTAATTGACGACTCTTTGGTTAGAGGCACAACATGTTTTAAGATTGTAAAAATGATTTACGAGGCTGGTGCTAGAGAGGTGCACGTGAGAATTGCCTGCCCAGAAATTAAATTTCCAGATTTTTATGGTATAGATATGCCTAGTAAAAAAGAACTTTTAGCAGCAAATAAAAACATAGAAGAAATGAGAAAATTTATTGGTTCAGACTCTTTGAAGTTTTTAAGCATTGATGGTCTATATAAAGCGTTATGTTCAGAAAAAAGAAATAAATTGTATCCACAGTTTTCAGATCATTATTTTACTGGTGAGTATCCAATTGAAAAAGTCGATCAAAATAACAATAAAATAGTTAGTCAATTATCTTTGTTAAGTAATAAATCAAATAATTAAATTAATTAAATATTAACAATCTCATATTTTTATCTATCATTAATATTTTTCCGTCTGAAACTATAGGTTTAGAATAAAAACCTTTGGCGACTTTTGCATAATTTATAATCTCGCCAGTTTCGTAATTTACGAAAAAAAGATATCCTTTTTTAGTAGCGAAAAAGATCTGGTCTGCTAGAAGCATCAAAGCATAAACTTCACCCAGTTTTTTTTTATTAAAATTTTCTGATTTAAATATTTTTTTTGACCAAATGACTTTTCCATTTGTCTTATCAACATTTAAAATAAAACCGCTTTTAGATATCATAAAGATAAATCGGTTCGATATAATAGGCTTGACCCTTGTTCCAAATGGAAGCTCCCAGTTTGTTTGCCCAGTATTACTATTGATAGACAATGTTGTATTTGACGTGCTCAAAAAAACCATTTCGTTATCAACTATAATAGGTGATGAGTAAAATATTCCTAAGTCCTCTGATGAACCTGTATCCTTTAAAGATTTAAGCCAATTAATTTTATAATCTTTATGATTTAATGAAAATATTTGACCAGCCGAGGTAACAAAATATAAATTATTTTTTTTATCTAAAGCCATAGTTTGTTTATTGTTTTTTTTAAGAAGGACGGGAAAAGTTTCAAAGTCCAAAATTTTGTTGCCTTCTTTTTGCTCAAACGTATAAAATTTATTATCCTGGTTTAGTAAAAATATTTTATTTTTAAAAGATTTTATTTCAGATGTTATTGGAACACCCTGGTTTTTTGCCCAATTTAATTTTCCACTTTCAATATCAATACTGTAAAAATAACCTAAACTATCACCTGCGATTAAATTCTTTGAATTTATAATTAAATTAACTTTTATAGGAATTTTATTAAACTTTTTCTTATAAAAATTAAATTTCCAAATTATTTTTTTAGTTTTTAAAGAATAGCTATATATACTGCCAGATAAATCACTAAAATAAATTACGTTATTAAATATTAATAAGTCTGGATGAATATTATCTTTAAAATTTTTTAAATTACCGATTTTTTTACTTTTAAATATTTCTGATTTTTTATTGTTATAATATAAATGAGGCACCTTATTAGTTTCATTAAGGTTATCTTCTGACCAATTAAAGTTTTTTATTTGGTTTGCTAAAATAACTAAATCTTTACTATCAATTTCTTTGTCAAATTTTTCATCTTTTTGATATATTTTTACTCGATTTTCACTGTACTTTACTTCGTCAATTTTTTTTTTATTATGCTCTTTCCAGATACCAGTTTTATTGTCAAAAGAACAAGACGTTAAAAGAATAATCACAATAAATGAAAGAAATTTTGTAATCTTCATTTTTTATTAGTTATTTTATTTTTAATTTCATTTTTATTGATATTTAAGTCATCTATTTCTAAAAGTTTACTGTAATACTGATCTGCCTTATTAAACTCTTTTTTAGAATAATAAAAGTCCCCTAAAAACAGTATAGCTTGTGTCTTCCACACAGACTCAGAATTTATAATTGGATTAAGCAAATCGAGTAGTTCTTTTTCGGATGATTTGTTTGATATAAATATTGCTTTTTTTAATTTGATTAGATCATTATCTTCATTTTTTAAGTTTTTTATTGATAAAACTTTATCAAAATACTTTAGAACAACTTTTTCATTTTTTTCAAGATCTCTATCAATAATTAAATATAGGGATAAAACTGAATATGTTTCATCTTTTTCATTTATAATTTGCTCTAAAATTTTTAAACTATCAAGATTATTATTTTTTGTCTCCAGTAGTATTTTTGCATTAACATAATACTCGGAAAGTTGTGTTTTTTTGAGTAAGACATTGCTTTGTTTCCAAGAATAAAAGCCTAATAAAACAAAAATAATTATTATTATAGTAATTATTTTCTTCTTATTGTTTTTAAAATAAACAATAAAATCTTTTTTATTTTTTATGTTTTCTTCCATTTAATACCAATTAGCCTTTTTTGGAAATTTTTTATTTTCAACCTCAATTTTAAATTTTCTTACAGCTTTGCTAATTTTATGTTTAATGTTTATATATTTTTTAACAAATTTAGGATTAAAGCCACTTAATCCTATTAGATCATCTGTAACTAAAATTTGTCCATCACATTCATTTGAAGATCCAATTCCTATTGTTGGTATCTTTATTGACTTTGTAATTTTTTCAGCAACCTTTTTCGCAACACATTCCAAAACAATCGAAAAAGCTCCAGATTGTTCAATAAGTTTTGCATCTTTTAATAATTTTTTTTCTTCATTAATTTTAATACCATGAATTTTGAAGTTTTTTTTAAATTGAGGAGTATATCCTATATGACCCATTACTTTTATACCTGATTTAACTAATTCTTTTATAATTTTGTAATTTCTTCCGTTGCTCTCTATTTTAAAAGCATCACATTTCACTTGTTTATTTATTTTTTTTATATTTTCTTTGGCATTTTTAATGTTTCTATAAGTATTGTTTGGCATATCAAAAACTAAAAGACTTTTTCGAATTGACTTTTTTACACTTACTGCATGATTTATCATTGTTGAGATAGAAATTTTTTTAGTAGATTTCATTCCATAAAATGCTGTAGCAACAGAGTCTCCCACTAAAATTACATCGCAATATTGATCCAAAATATTTGCGATAGGTTTTGAATAAGCTGTCAAACATACAATTTTTTTTTTGTTTTTCATTTTGAGAATTTTCGATATTTTTGCTGACATAAGTTTATTCTAGTTCAATTGTTCCGGGCGGTTTCGAAGTTATATCATAAACGACTCTATTTATACCAACAACATTATTGACTATTTTGTTAGAAATATTATCTAAAAAAAACTTAGGAAAAGAAAAATAATCAGCTGTCATTCCGTCTTTCGATATAACTGCTCTTAAAAGACAAGTATATTCATAAGTTCTGGTATCACCCATTACTCCTACCGTCTTTATTGGTAATAATGCTGCGTATGCTTGCCATATTTTTTCATAAAGCTTATATTTTTTTAATTCATTCATAAAAATATTATCAGCCTCTTGTAAAATTTTGACTTTTTTCGATGTCACTTTTCCAACTATTCTAATTGCTAAACCAGGCCCAGGAAAAGGATGTCTATTAACAATTCTTTCGTCCAATCCTAATGATTTACCTAACCGTCTAACCTCATCCTTGAACAAATCTCTTAATGGCTCTACCAAACTTAGTTTCATTTTTTTAGGAAGGCCGCCTACATTATGATGTGATTTTATTTTTGATGTAGCGCTACCTGTAACTGATTTACTTTCAATTACGTCTGGATAAAGAGTTCCTTGCGCTAAAAATTTAACATTCTTTATTTTTCGTGCCTCTTTTTCAAATACATTGATGAACAAGTTACCAATTATTTTTCTTTTTTTTTCAGGATCGGTAACGTTTTTAAGTTTATTTAAAAAAAGTGAGCTTTTATCAATTATTTTTACATTCATCCTATATTTCTTTTTAAATATAAAATATAAACTTTTGAACTCATTTTTTCTTAATAACCCCGTATCAATCATTACACAGAAAAGCCTACTCTTAATTGACTTATGTATTATTAACGCTGTAACACTGCTGTCGACTCCACCTGATAGAGCGCAAATTACTTTTTGTGAATGAACTTTATTTTTAACACTTGAAACAATATCTTTTTTGAAATCTGAAGTTTTCCAATTTTTATTAATTTTACAAATTTTAAAAACAAAATTTTTAAGGAGAATAGATCCGCGTCTAGTATGACTAACTTCTGGATGAAACTGTATTCCAAAAATTTTATTTTTATAGTTTTCAATAATAGCATATTTAGAATTTACACTAGATGCAATTACATTAAAATTTTTGGGCAGCTTTGTAACACTGTCTTGATGACTCATCCATACTTCAGCCTTCCTACCGAGATAAAAATTTTGTGTCAGTATAGAATAATTTTTTTTTTTTAAAAATGTTCTACCGTATTCTCTTTTTTTAACATTACTTTTTATTTTACCACCAAATTCTTTTGAAATAAGTTGCAGTCCATAACAAATTCCTAGTATCGGTATTCCTAAGGAAAAAATTTTTTTAGAAATTTTTGGAAATTTTGATTTTGTTACTGTGGATGGACCACCTGAGAAAATTAGGCCCTTAACATCTTTAAGTGTATGTTTTTTTTTTAGTTCATTAAGGTTTGTTATTTCAGTATAAACACCAAAATCTCTAATTCGTCTTGCAATCAATTTCGTCACCTGTGAACCAAAATCTATAATTAAAATTTTCTTTTTAGTAATACCTTCTTTCATTTAGTTTGGTTGTAGATTTTTTAATTTGTTCCTCAATTCATTTTCTCTGTCACAAAACTTTTTGCAAACTTTTTTAAAAGTAATTATTAAATCTGCTGACTTTTGATAATCAGATTGCTTAATTTTTAGAAGAGTCAAGAGATACAATGCTTCCTCATTTTTTGGATTAAGTAATAAAACTGTATTTAAATTTTGTTCTTCAAATTCTTCATTTTCTTTTAATTTATAAATTTTCGCCAAATAAAGATAAGAATTTTCATTTTTTGGATTAAATACTATATCTTTTTCAAATTTTTTTTTCGATTTATCAAAGTTGCTTTTTAAAAAAAGTTTTTCTCCTTCTTTAAAAAAATTATTTTTAGAGTTTGCAATGTTAATAAAACTAAAAAATATTATTAAAGATAAAAAAGTTATTTTTTTCATAGTTTATAATTATTTCCATCATTTGTAATTTCAACATTATGAACCATACTTTCATAAAAACCAGCTTTAGTTATTTTTACAAATTTTGATTTTTTTTGTAATTCTTTAATATTTTTTGCACCAATATATCCCATGGAAGATCTGAGACCCCCTTTAAGTTGATAAATAATTTTATCAACTTTGCCTTTATATAAAACTCTTCCTTCTACACCCTCTGGAATGAATTTTGATTTATCTTTATAATTTTTTTGAAAGTATCTGCCTGAGGAGCCATCCATCATTGCCCCAACTGAGCCCATTCCTCTGAAAGATTTATATAATTTATTTTTATAAGTAAATTTTTTTCCAGGACTTTCTTCTGTTCCTGCAAATACCGAACCCATCATAACTGCGTCAGCACCTGCGGCTAGTGCTTTTGCAACATCACCTAAAAATTTAACTCCACCATCTGATATTATTTTCACTTTTTTGTTTCCTCTGATACCCTTTTTAACATCCATGACAGCACTAATTTGTGGGACACCAATCCCAGATACTATTCTGGTAGTACATATAGAGCCTGGGCCTATTCCAACTTTCAATAAATCGGCACCCTCACTAGCTAACATACTAGCAGCCTCTTGAGTTGCAATATTTCCTGCACATATTGGAGTATCTTTGCAAATTTTTTTTATTTTCCTAAGAGTTTGAATTACTTTTTTACTATGTCCATGTGCTGTATCAATTACTAGCATATCAACATTGTGGTCTAAAAGATTGTTTGCCCTTCTAATATCTTCAATGGAAGTTCCAATAGCTGCCCCAATTAATAATTTCTTTTTCTTAACTTTTTTTAATTCATCAACTTGTTGTTTAATATTTAAGTTTCTGTGTAGTATTCCCAAACCACCCTCTTTAGCAATTGAAATGGCCATTTTTGACTCTGTTACAGTATCCATCGCTGATGAGATAAATGGAATACTAAGATTAATATTTTTTGATAGGCTAGTTTTCAATGATGTTTCGGTGGGCAAAACCGAAGAAAACTGGGGAACAAGAGTAACATCGTCGAAGGTTAAAGATTCTTTTAATGTTGCCATAAATATTTATATACAATTTTAAAAATTTATAAAGCATTTAATCCGACGCAGTGTATATATGTTTCCTTCGACTCATTTCGACTTGATTTTGGTTTAAAAAAATTTACTTTTTTAAATATTTTTTTCCCCACAGATTTTACTTTTTCAAAATCCTCACCCATAAACAATTTTGAAACTAACACGCCATTTTCTTTAAGATTTTTTTTTGCAAATTCTATAACATTATAACATAATTCGTTTGTCCTGATACAATCTATACTTTTATTCCCAGTGGTGTCAGCTGCCATGTCGGATAAAACTAGATCTATCCCCGAATCAAAATATTCAGCTATTTTTAATTGAAACTCAATTTTCTGGAAGTCCCCTCTTAATAAATTTACACCATCTATTTTTTCAATAATTTTTCTATCTATACCTAAAATCTTTCCATCTTTATTATTTTTTTTAGCAACTTGGCACCATCCGCCTGGATACGATCCCAAATCTAACAAATTGATATTATTTTTTAAGAATTTAAATTTTTTATTTAATTCTATAAGTTTAAATGCAGATCTTGATCTATAACCTAAAATTTTTGCTTTTTTAAAGAAATGATCTTGATAACTCTTGTTATCCATTATTACAACTATAGGATATCCCGTTGATCTTCGTCCACTATATCATTCTGAGAACTTTTTAATTTTTTTCGATAATTGAAAATACTTATTGGAATCATTGAAAGGTATATAAAGCAGCAAATTGCCATTGTTTCAAATGTAAATTGAATTATAGAAACAAAAAATAATCCAAAACCTAAAAGTAAAAATAATGTCATTTTTCTTTGCACTACTATTTTTTTAAATGAAAAAGTTGGCACCTTACTTATTAATAAAACAGATGAAAGAACTACTAAAAAAGGACTAATATTTTTTATTTCAAAAAAATTACTGAAAGTAGATAATTCGTACATAACAGGAAATAAAATTAAACAACCTCCAGCTGGAGATGGAATTCCTTGAAAAAAATTCATTTTCCATTCCTCATTTTCATCGAATTTTGTCAAATTAAATCTTGCTAGCCTCAAGACACAACAAACTGAAAAAAGTAAAACAATCAACCATCCTATCCTTCCAAATTTATTGAGCTCCCAAAAATATATAATGAAAACTGGAGCTATCCCAAAACTTACAAAGTCAGTTAGTGAGTCCAGCTCTTTACCAAATTCAGATGTTCCTTTTATCATTCTTGCTACTCGACCATCTAAACCATCAAGTATTGCAGCTATCACTATAAAAAGCACAGCAAAACTAAAATTTCCATCCATTGCAAATTTTATTGAGCTGATACCCAAACAAACACCTATTAGTGTTAATACGCTTGGTAATATATACCTAGACTTGTTTACAGAAACCACATTGAATTTATTTTTTTTATTCATCTATTTTTGCGCTATTAAACTTTCCCCTGCAAATACATTTTGACCAATTTTTACCATAATTTTTCTATTGTTAAAGTATAAATCAACTCTGCTACCGAACCTTATCATACCAATCCTGTCTCCTTGTTTGATATCTTTGTTCTTTTCTGTTTGAGTTACTATTCTCCTTGCAATTAAGCCAGCTATTTGAACAACTACAATCTCATCATTAGTTTCGTTGGTCTTAATTTTGAAAAAATTTCTCTCATTTTCTTCGCTTGCTTTATCTAATGACGCATTTAAAAACTTTCCTGGTTTATAAAAAATATCCTCTATTTTACCAGATGATGGTGATCTATTAACATGGCAATTAAATACGTTCATAAATATACTAACTTTAGTAAAATTTTTATTTTCAAGTTTAAGTTCAATAGGTCCTTTGGTTTCTTTTATGTTGACTATCTCGCCATCAGCAGGACTTACAAGATAATTTTCATTATTGATTATTACTCTCTCTGGGTCTCTAAAAAAGTAATAAACCCAAATAGTAATTAAAGTGAAAATAAATCCTAAGAAATTAGAAAAAAACCATAAAATTAACGTTATGATTGCAGATATGGCTAAAAATTTATATCCTTCCTCGTGTATTTTTGGAAATATTTTTTCAAACATAATAAGTTATAAATTGATAATTATAGTTTAATATGTATAAAAATCCCTAATTATCAAATTATTTTTTTATTATGGCCAAAATTAAAGTTAAAAATCCAGTCGTAGAGCTTGATGGTGATGAAATGACCCGAATAATTTGGTCATTTATCAAACAAAAATTGATTAAACCATATTTAGATTTAGATATTAAATATTTTGACCTAGGTATGGAAAATAGAGACAAAACAAATGATCAGGTCACAATTGATTGTGCTAAGGCAATACAAAAATATGGTGCTGGTGTTAAATGTGCTACAATTACCCCCGACGAAGCACGAGTAAAAGAATTTAATTTAAAAAAAATGTGGAGATCACCAAATGGAACGATAAGGAATATTGTTGGTGGAACAATTTTTAGAGAACCAATAATTTGTAAAAATGTTCCAAGATTAGTACCTCATTGGACTGAGAGTGTTATAGTTGGACGGCATGCATTTGGGGATCAA
>MDTD01168833.1_pt1 | contig 10147 bp, 6 predicted proteins | sample 811221 | NCBI WGS metagenome assembly MDTD01 (sample SAMN05326646, study PRJNA326480) | marine metagenome | isolation source: seawater | place: Pacific Ocean: South West | collected 2011
AGCTATGAATATCTTTTTCATGGTGCCAAAAAAAAGTTGGTCAACCCTGTCAAAATGAATACATCCGAGGCCTCAAAGCACGAAAAAAAAAGAATTAAATCTGCAATTCTTATAGATTTTATCCTTTCTATAGAAATAATCATTATTTCTCTAGGAACGGTACTTGATCAACCACTTATAATACAAATTCCGGTGGTTACATTTATTGCTATCATTGCAACTGTGGGAGTTTATGGAATTGTTGCGCTCTTGGTAAGAATGGATGATGTAGGTTATGGTTTAATGGCAATGAACAAAAATAATTTTTTAAATAGTTTAGGTGCTTTGTTGGTAAAAACACTCCCTATTCTTATTCGTCTTCTTAAGGTTTTTGGAACTCTTGCGATGTTTCTAGTAGGAGGGGGTATATTTGTTCATAATCTAAGTTTTATTCATGATATGGTTCATGGAATTCCTTTATTAATTGCCGATTTTATTGTTGGATTTGTTAGTGGATTGGTATTTCTTGCTATCTTCTTAATATTCAAGAATATTTTTCGATTGTGAACAACAATACTTTGTTTGATGTTTTCTTTTTAGCGTATCAATTTTCATAAAATGGCATGCATTTTTGCATTCAATTTTTTGCTATTTTTAGCATCCTATAAAAACCTCAAAACATGAACAAATTCATTTTAAATACGATTGCGTTCGCAATGATTTTTATCTGTCAAGACATTACTGCTCAAAAATCGAAAAAGACCTCTGAAAGCAAACCCTCTGTTTCAACTGTTTTAAATGGATTCAAATTCAGGAGCGTTGGGCCAGCTTTTATGTCAGGAAGAATTGCTGACATTTCAATCGACCCAAGCAATGAAAATATTTGGTATGTTGCTGTTGGGTCTGGTGGCGTTTGGAAAACTGAAAATGCTGGAACAACATGGAAGCCACTAACCGACAACATGCCTTTTTATTCAACAGGTTGTATCAGTATAGATCCACAAAACCCATCTTCAATTTGGCTGGGTACAGGCGAAAATGTTGGTGGTAGACATGTTGGAATTGGTCATGGTGTTTACCACAGCACTGATGGTGGAGTTACTTGGAAAGATAAAGGACTTAAAAAATCAGAGCACATCTCAAAAATCATCGTTCATCCAAAAAACTCAAATATTGTTTGGGTAGCTTCACAAGGTCCTCTTTGGTCATCTGGTGGAGAAAGAGGATTGTATAAAAGCACCGATGGAGGAAAAACATGGAAAAATACTTTAGAGATTAACGAATGGACTGGGGTAACCGAACTGGTTATAGATCCTAAAAACCCTGACATTCTTTATGCAGCAACTTGGCAAAGACACCGAAATGTAGCAGCTTTAATTGGGGGAGGTCCAGGAACTTCTATATATAAAAGTACTGATGGTGGAGATAATTGGAAAAAAATAAACAAAGGCCTGCCCAATTCAAATATGGGTAAAATAGGATTGGCGATATCTCCAATGAAATCCAATGTTTTATATGCCGCTATTGAACTTGATCGAAGAAAAGGAGGGGTTTTTCGTTCAGAAAATGGAGGTGAAAGCTGGAAGAAAATGTCTGAAACAGTATCAGGAGGAACAGGCCCACACTACTATCAAGAGTTGGTCGCTTCGCCCTATGAATTTGATAAAATTTTCTTAATGAACGTTCGAATGTTGATTTCAGATAATGGTGGAAAAGATTTTTACACGATGCGTGAGCGAAAAAAGCACAGTGATAATCATGCGCTTACTTTCAAGAAAAATGATCCTAACTATATGCTTGTAGGTTGTGATGGAGGAATATATGAATCTTTTGATGGATCTAAAACATGGAAGTTTGTTGGGAACCTACCCATTACTCAATTTTATAAGCTCGCCGTGGACGATGCTAAGCCTTTTTATAATATTTATGGAGGAACTCAAGACAACAATACACAGGGAGGACCATCAAGAACGTTTAAGAGAGATGGAATATCTAATTCTGACTGGGAAGTTGTTTTAGGTGGCGATGGACATCAGCCTGCAACAGAACCAGGAAACCCCAATATTATATATGCTCAATCTCAACAGGGCTATATCCATCGAATAGATCGAACGAATGGTGAAGCTGTAAATATACGCCCTCAAGCTGGAATTGATGAGCCATATGAAAGGTTCAATTGGGACGCGCCAATTTTAGTAAGCCATCATGATCCTAAAAGAATTTATTTTGGTTCTCAGCGTGTTTGGAGATCCGAAAACAGAGGTGATAGCTGGAATGCTGTGTCCAAAGATTTAACCAAGAACGAGGAACGTTTTTCATTACCCATTATGGGCAAAGTACAGAGCTATGAAAATGCCTGGGACGTTTATGCAATGTCTACCTACAATACTATTACTTCTCTCGCAGAATCAAAAGTAAATGAAAATGTTCTCTATGCTGGTACTGATGATGGAATTATTCAATACACCAAAAATGGTGGAGAAAGTTGGACCAAGATGACTGTTGATCAACTTCCAAATTCACCAAAAACAGCCTTTGTCAATGACATTAAGGCTGATTTGTTTGATGAAAATACAGCCTATGTAGCTCTTGACAATCATAAGTTTGGAGATTATAGACCTTTTTTATACAAAACCACCAATGGAGGAGAAAGTTGGGTATCTATTTCTAATGGTTTACCCGAAGGTACACTTGTTTGGAGACTAGTTCAAGATCATGTAAACCCAAATCTTTTGTTTTTAGGTACAGAGTATGGTGTTTATGTTAGTTTAAATCAAGGTGAAAAATGGCACAAGTTTTCTTCAGGGTTACCTACTATTTCTGTTAGAGATCTTGCCATTCAAAAAAGAGAAAATGATTTGGTTATTGCCACTTTCGGAAGAAGCTTTTATGTTCTTGATGACTACAGTCCTTTGAGATTGATTAATGATGAAACTTTGGCAAGTGAAGCTGTTTTGTTCCCTCCTAAAAAAGCCTTACAGTACAATCAAATATATGGTGGCTCAGGAAGTAGTGGTGGTGCAACCTTTACGGCAAAGAATCCTCAATACGGAGCTGTTTTTTCTTATTATTTGAAAGAAGGGTATACTTCATTAAAATCCAAAAGACTAAAAGCTGAAATATCAAAAAAGGGAGATCAATCACTTATTGAAAAACTCTCTCAAAAAGGATACAAAACACCTTCAAGTATTATAGATGAAGAATTAAAAAAATTGGTAAAAATAACAGGGACTGATAAGAAAAAAATACAGAAATTAAAGGAGGTTTTGATGCAACAGAAGAACAAAGATATACCTTTCCCAGGATGGAAAGCTTTGGATGCAGAGCGTGATGAATCAAAGCCTGAAATAGTTTTGCTTATTAAAAACAAATCAGATGAGATTATTGCCCAACTTTCCTGTCCATTGACTAAAGGTTTTTCTAGGGTTAATTGGTCCCTTAATACTATAGAGCCTACTGTTTCCAATTCAAACTCAAAATACAACTATTATGATGTATATCAAATGGCGAAACCTGGGTCTTATACGGTTTCTATGTACAAAAGAATTGAGGGCGAACTCACTCCATTATCCAAATCACAGCCGTTTGAAATAGAACGTATTCGTAAAAATACGCTGATCAACCCTATGGCAGAAAAGCATGAGGCCTATTACAAATCAATTGTTGAATTGACTAAAAAAGTCAAAATGCTTGAGCATCATTTGAACAAAGCTCACAAAAGAGTCAATTCCTATGAAAAAAATTTAAAATACATAAAGGAAAATAGAGTCTCTTTAACTAAAGAAGTTTATTCGCTTATTAAAGCTATGAATGATCTCAAAAGAGAAGTCGGGGGAAGCGCTTCAAAAAGAGAAGTTGGAGAAAAAGATTTTCTTACTTTGAACAACCGACTGAGCAATTCAAAAGGAGGGTGGTCTCCAAACTCTTATGGCCCTACCGAACTTCATATGCAGAGCTTTGATATGGCTTCAAAACTTTTTGAACGTTTAAAGCCTAAAGCAGAGCGATATATTTCTTCAGTAAAAGAACTTGGTGAAAAACTTGAAGCTGCCGGTGCACCCGTTTTATTGGATTAACATTTAAACAAGTAATTAATTTTGAAAACTGCCATTTTTTTAGCTTTTTCATTAATAATTCTGAGTAGCTGTTCAGAACTTAGTGTCGAAGAAAAAATAAAATATTCAATTGAGAATAAGGAGAAAAAATCAGTTTCTGAAGTTAAGCTTGGAGATACAGTTTTTGTGAAAACATTAAATTCCCGTATGGTAGTTTTGGACAGTACTCTTGTTGCACTTGCACAATCATTAAAAAAAATGAAAATCAGTAGAGAAGCATCAATAAATGGACTTGATGAAGCAAAACTTAATTTGTCAAAAGTAAGTCATCCAGCTTTGGTTTTCGGTTTTAATGATGTTATTAATAAGCAAAAAAAGAACATTGAATCATTTACCAATTTAATTAATCAAAACCATACTGTCACAAAAACCATAAATGAAGAACGTAAAAAGATTCAAAATAAATTAAAGCATGCTGGAAAAGTTATCGCATATATTAAGGTTTCGGCTAAAGTTGATCAATCACTTAAAGAATATATTTTCAGTCCTGATTTGAAGATCATCAATTGATGTTTTTTGGCAAAACATGATAATAAAAAATCATACTCTTTTAAAGAGTGTGTAATATTATTAGCCCATAATCTTTAAAGATTCAGCAGTATTAAAGTCCCAATAAGTGCTTTACAGCTTCCTCTATTTGCTTGTCTTTACCTTCAGAAACTGATTTATAATCATTTTTCACTTTTATATCTGGTTCAAACTGATAATTTTCTTGAAGTTTGCCATCTAAGTCTTGAATTCCTATTTGTGGAATGCCAAAATATATATCTCTGTTTATCTGAGTTTCCCACCATACGGCTGTCATAGTTCCAGGAACTGGCATACCAATCGTTTTACCAATCCCGAGGGATCTATAGGCAAAAGGAAAACCATGTGCATCAGAATAATTCCCTTCACCAATAATAACAGTTGAGGGCCTGTACCATTTTGATAAAGGCTCGTGCCCTATCTTTTGTCCTCGTGGCAGAAATGTAGCATACATTTTTCCGCCTAAGAAGGTGGCCAAATCATCATGTAACCATCCGCCACCGTTGAAGCGGGTATCAACAATTAACCCTTCTTTATCTGCATGTTTTCCTAGAGCATCTGAATAAACTTGCCTGAAACTGGCATCATTCATACCTCTAACATGAACATAGCCCAATCTTCCATTTGAAAGCTCTTCCACTTGTTTGTTTCTGTTTTTTACATAACGCTCATAAGTTAAATTATTCATTGTGCCCTTTGATATTGGCTTGAATATTTGACTGTATTCTTTTCCCTTTACGTTATAGGTAAGTAATATATTTTCGCCTGTTTGATTCTTTAAAAGGCTATAATAATGCGGCATATTCTTAATCTCCTCCCCATTTATTTTTGTGATAATCATGCCTGATTTGGCATTTGAAGAATGAGTTAGTAATGGGCTTTTATCTATAATCTCTACTACCTTAATACCAGATCCATTATAATCGTAATCAGGATAGATTCCTAAAGAAGATGTTCGATCACTTCCCTCCATTCGAAAGCGGAAGCCAGACCCTGTATGAGATGCATTTAGTTCACCAAGTAATTCACTCAGCATTTCAGCAAAATCAGCCCCATTATTGATATGCGGTAAAAACTTTGCGTATTCATTTTTATAGAACCCCCAATCAACACCATGCAGATCTTTAACATAGAATTTTTTTAGGGTTTGTCTCCAGGCATGGTTGAAAATATATTTAAATTCATCCTGTTGATTCAATTCTACTTTTGCAGAATAAGAAACAAACTTTGGCGCACCACCTGATACACTTATTTTCTGTATTGCTTTATTTGAAATTACAATGATGTTTGCTTCCTCTTCATCAAACTTTAAATATCCAGATGACGTTCCGAGTTTTGATAGAAGTTTTGTCTCATTCTTTTTAAAATCTTGTACCCACAAATCAAAGCCTTTCTCAAATGAGCTTAAGTAAAATAACTTCGATCCGTCTTTGGTCATTATAGCATCGCTTAAACGAGAAGAATGAATGGTTAGTCTTCTAACGCGATCTTTAGCATTATCCATGTCAAACAAAAGTGGCTCAACCGTCTTTTGTTTCTCCTTAGATTTTTTATCTTTTACTATGTTTTTATCTTCTTTCTTCTTGTTCTCTTTCATTTGCTTTAGTTCTCCCTCTGAAAGGTTGAATTTGTCATAAGCTTTCTCAGTTAAAAACATTGCATAGGCATCTCCCTGACTTCCCCAGCTCCCATGACTCTTCATGCCATTACGGCCTGAGAACCAAATAATTGCTTCGCCTCCCATGACCCACTTCGGACTGTAGCATTCGTAGCCACTTTCTGTCAAATTAATGAGCTCTCTTCCATCGGCAGAGACCAAGCCTACGTCACCGTTCCAACGATTGAATGGTAAATATTGAACCAAAAACCAATTTCCATCGGGAGACCATTCGTATGCTTGATCACCATCCGAATATGAATAATTATACTTTTTATCTAAAACTGTTCTCACCTTTTTAGATTCCAGATTCATTACACGTAGAATTACTCTTTCTTCTAGGAATGCCACTTCTTTACCATCAGGAGAAAATTGAGGTTGAAATGTTTCTTGATCTGTAGCAACAAGAACTTCCTCCTTTAATAAAGTGGAAGCATAAAAGAATTTTTCTTCTTTACGCTCAAGCTTTACTTGATATATATTCCAGCTTTCGTTTCTTTCTGAAGCAAACAATATGCTTCTTCCATCAGGACTAAAACTGATGCTTCGCTCTTGCTCAGTTGTATTTGTAATTCTTTTTGTTTTAGAATAATCTAGTGCTGTTACAAATATTTCCCCTCTTGCTACAAAAGCCAATTCCTTGCCATTTGGAGAAAGAACAATTTCAGATACATCCCCTTTAACATCAATTAGTTTTGTAGCATTGAAATCGTCGTCACTATTTATTTGAATTTCAATCTTCTTTACCTCTTTTGATTCTAAAATAGTGTAAAGCTCACCATCAAAGCTAAATGATAATGTACCTTCGTCAGAAATCGTTAGAAATCTTACAGGGTGATTTTTAAAGTTTGTTATTTGTGTCTTTTTTCCACCTGCAATATTTTTCTTCCAAATATTAAAACTTCCTGACTCTTCAGATAAGTAGTAAAAAGACTGCTCGTCTTTGCTCCAAACAGGATTTCGATCTTCACCTTCAAAATTAGTCAATTGTGTATGTGATTTTGTCTCAGAATTGTATATCCAAATATCTCTTGTTACCGATGAGGTGTGGTGTTTCCTCCAAGGATTTTCATATCCCACTCTATCGTGATAAATTAGTTTTGTCTTGTCCTTATTCCAAACTGAATTCTCTGCAGGTGTCGTTAAAACTTGATGTAGCTCGCCATCACTGTTAACTGAGTATAATTCACTTAATACTCTTGAAGGAAATTGACTATTTAAATAGGAGTCTAATCTTGAGGAACTAAAGTAAATATTACCTGATTTGTCAATGGAACTTGGATAATCATCAGAAGAATTATATGTTAAACGAGTTGCATTACCACCTTTTGATGACATTTTGAAAATGTCATAATTACCATATCTGTTTGAAGCGAATGCAATCGTCTCTCCATCGGGAGACCAAGTAGGCATAAAGTCATGAGCGGAGTGCGTGGTTATTGCATGTGCCTTGCCTCCTTTTGAATTAACTAAGTAAATATCACCCTTATAATTAAAAGCAATAGTTGATCCATCTGGAGATATTGCTGGGTATCGCATCCACAGAGGTGTTTGAGAAAAAGTGTTTGCTGATACGAGTAGAACTAGGATTAAGAGTTTGAGTTTCATAAGATATTTTTAATAAATTTTCTCGAATTTAGTTAAAAATTGAATGTGAAATTTGTTTATTTTCTATTAACATTTCAATTTGAAAATTAAGTCCATATTTTATCAATTTATTCAAAACATCTTCGACAATACATGATCTTTTTAAGTCTATATTTTTTTGAGTTTAATTTTTTCAAAATTTAAGGAAAAATAAAAATTAGTTTATGGTATAATAATTGATACTTGTTCAATTGTAATTTCAACCACCTAACTTTCATAGTATGTTTAAATTATCTACTGGAAAAATTTTCTCGATTTTGTTGTTTTCATCAATTGTTAGTTCAACACTAATAGCTCAAAATGAATCCAACTCTGCCACATTGAATTTTTACAGATACATTCCAAAAAAGATGACTTGGTCAGAGCATCAAAAACTTGCTGCCCTGATGGGAGGTACTCTCGCATGTATCACCAATGCGACCGAAAACAACCAAGTAAGAGGAGTTGCAAATGGAGAGGCTGTATGGATTGGTGGAATTCGCAAAGGCTATGGAAATGGGCCAGGTTCTGGGCACTGGAAATGGTCTAATGGAAAAGAGTGGTCTTACACCAACTGGAGTGAAAGAGAGCCCAACAACTACTTAGAACAGGATGAAAACCGAGTTATGTTTTACGAAACTGGAGAATGGAATGACGTTCCCATGTGGTGGCGAGGTCCAGCAGTGTATGAAATACGCCTCTCAATATCAAAAGATGTTTCTGAAATGGCCAAACCAAAAGACTTGCCAAAGAGCATATTGGTATCTGGTGCTGGAAGCTCGGAAGTGAACGGGAATTATGTTTTCGTTGAATATAAACATAAAAACCGAATCTTAGGGACCGAAGCGGGGCATTACCAACACACAAAGAATCCGTCGATTTTTATCGGCTTTCAAAATTGTGAGAGATTTGGTAAACCTGAGTGGAACAAATGGGTGATTTTTACAGAAAAAGGAGTTCGCTACGCTGCTCACACCAACAGACAAATTAATGTTCCTCCAAGAATAGGTAAATGGGAAACTGTCCACCATTGGCCGAATTCTGTTGAAAAAGCGGGTTCCCATCCTGCTCCAACAATTACAATGGATTAAATAAAAATCCATATAGAGTAACATTTTTTTATTATTAAATATGGAGTTTTTTTAAATAAAATGGGATTCTCATAATTCTAATTTTTAACTAAAATATATTACCCAATGAAATTTTTTGGGTACCAGGTGAAATGAGAAATTAATTTAACCACCCCACATATTTACTATATAGGTATCTATAAACCACTTAAATAATAAGACTAATCCGATCATCAATCCTATTCCTGTCGCTATTAAAATCCAATGGTTGGATCTCATACCTCGCTTTTTGTTTGTGTTTTCTATTTTCGGGGTTCCAATTGTGACAATCTTATCAATATCTTCCTCTTTAATTTTTACAGTTTTGTTTGGTAATATTTTTTTTTCTTTTAATAAGATGTGTAGCTCTTTTTTTCTATGTAGTGGCTTTCCAAATAAGGTTTTCGGAACTGTTTTTTTACTTTTTTCAACTTCATGTATATGAAGATATTCGTTATTAAAACTAGGCTTAGATAAAGTCTGATAAGAAGAGGACGAATCGTGAATAAAAAATTGCCAATCTTCTGGTATTTCATCAATATTTTCTTGAGAAACAAGAAAATCATTAGAATATTTATACATACGATGGTTATAATTGTAAGAAGCACAGCTATATAGCAGTGTCAGTATGTACAATAAAGTGAATGTTTTAACAAACTTCATGAATTAAATATAAAAATGAAAACAAATGATAATCTCATAATTTTAATTTTTTAAAATTAAGTATGTTATAATTCCAACAAGAGAAATAAAAATCTGGAGAACTAATTGTTTCAATATTGCAGATGATTTTGAAAAATCTTTTTCCTTAATAGAATTTGAGAGCCTCAAAAGTGTGTTGCAAGAAATTAAACCAGCAATAAAAACAAAAAAAATTATACTCCACAATGATTCACTCATAATTCTAATTTTAAACCAAGATAATAAAAAATAACACCTTTTTAAGAGAGTGGAATATTATTGAATAATACTTGTTTGGGGTAATAAGTGGGGTAATAATAAAATAAAAAAAGCCTAAACTACTGATAAACAATAATTTAGACTTTAAAATGGTGACCCCGACAGGATTAAAACCCTCTTAATTCAATTATAATCTGTAATGCTTAAAAATAAGCAAAACAACCCTTAAACAT
>MDTD01062166.1_pt1 | contig 10146 bp, 9 predicted proteins | sample 811221 | NCBI WGS metagenome assembly MDTD01 (sample SAMN05326646, study PRJNA326480) | marine metagenome | isolation source: seawater | place: Pacific Ocean: South West | collected 2011
GTAAAAGGATAGTTTTTCACCACGTAAACATCACCCCGATCCCGGAAGGCTACCATGCCGACCCGGATGTCAGGGGAGGGATTGCCGGAAGCGAGCTGCGCGACAAGCTCTTTCACCCGACTTTTTACCATGTCCAACTCGCCTTGCATGGAGCCGGTGGTATCAATACAAAAGGCAAGATCCATCCGGGGACGAGTCTTTTTTTGATCCGCTACTTTCTCTTTTTTGTCGGTCTTGCTTCCCTGGGCTCTTAACTCCCCGACCGCCATGGTCAGGAGGAAACCCATAACCAGCAAAATCGCAATCTTCTTATTGTCGTTTTCCATCTTTGCTTCTCCAGCCCGGTCCAGTCGTTTCGAGTCCTAGAATTTCTCGAGTCTGATACCAGCCTATTGCAAATCGACCTGGTTTTCGGCTACCCAATGCCTGAATTGATGACCGGGTTTTCCCTGGAATTGGAGGAAGGTCTGAAGTAAAATCCACTGATGACTTCCATTGCCACAATCAGCCAGCGCCTGGAAAGACTGCCGATAACAGGCTACCAACGTGCCATCTTTGCCGTGATAGCCAGCGCCTGGTTCTTCGACTGCGTGGACGTGGCGACCATGACTTTCATCTTATCTTCCATCAAAAAAGAGTTTGCCCTGGGAGCGGATCAGGCAGGCGCCCTTGCCAGCATGAGTTTTCTCGGCATGTTTATAGGAGCCGGTCTATCCGGATTGCTGGCCGACCGCTTCGGGCGTTGCGTGGTTTTTCGATGGAGCATAGTTATCTGGGGGTTGAGTTCCCTGGCTTGCGCCTTCGCTCCGGATATACAAACCTTGATGATTCTAAGAGTTGTTCTCGGCATTGGCATGGCCATGGAACTTCCTGTCGGTCAGTCCCTGGTCTGTGAATATATCCCGGCCAAGAAAAGAGGGACCTATGTCGCATTGTTGGAGGGTGCCTGGCCGGTGGGATTCATAGCGGCAGGGGTGCTGGCTCACTTTATCCTGCCTGTTTGGGGCTGGCGAGGAGCTTTCATCGCCGAAGCGATACCAGCCCTGATTGTCCTAGTCATCCGTCGGATAGTACCGGAGTCTCCCCGCTGGCTTGCCGAAACCGGCAAGCTCGAAGAGGCAGAGGCGGTGATGGAAAAGATTGAAGCCAATGTCAAAAAAGCTCTCAAAACAGACAAACTTCCAGAACCCGAAAGCACGGAAAAGAGCAGCGTGGAAAGTTCTCTTGCTAAAGAGAAAGAGATGAAAGCGCATCCTTTTATACAACTGTTCAAAGGCGAATACAGAAAGAGAACGATAATGGTCTGGACGCTCTGGTTCTTCGCACTATTAGGATATTACGGACTCACCACCTGGCTGGGTGCCTTACTGGAACAGAAAGGCTTCACCATGGCCAAGTCGACCAATTACATCACTCTGATCTCACTAGCCGGAATTCCGGGATTTGTTAGCGCCGCCTTTCTTGTTGAAGCATGGGGCCGTAAGCCGGTTATGATAGCGACGCTACTGGGCAGCGCCGTGATGGCATATTTTTATGGCACCGCCGATAGTATCCCCGTGATAGTCGGTTTTGGGCTGGCTATGCAGTTTTTCATGTTCGGCATGTGGTCGGTTCTTTATGCTTACACACCGGAACTCTATCCTACTCATGCCCGGGCCACGGGCTCAGGATTCGCCAGCTCAATCGGTCGAATCGGCGCGCTAATAGGCCCCATGGTGGTCGGTATTTTAGTTAGCAGTGTCGGGCAGTCCGGGGTATTTGCTCTGGCAGCGGCTTGCTTCGTAGTTGCCGCTCTTGCCGTGCTGATTCTGGGGAAAGAGACCAAAGGGCTTATTCTGGAAGAGATATAAATCAGCCCTTCCAACAATTCAAATAGTGTTGAGGGAAGAGATCAACCTCCCGAAGCCGGCCTTATGATGGCACAGTTGGCGAAATGCCAGAGACAGCGTTTATCGAGGCAATGATAATGAAAAAACTGATGACAAGCGGTCTTTTGGCCGCCCTCTTTGTTGCGACCGCAACACAGTCGCCGGTACAGGCGAAAGATCTGAGCGAGATCTCAAATCCCGTGGAGCTGACTTACAGAACCCTGGGAGCCGCATCCGGAATAACCATAGGGACACCGGTGGCGACAATGCGAACCATTCCGGAAGAGACCATCCAGGGAATAGAAAGTTGCGCCACAGAATTCAGCTCCGGCAATGAACCCGATGCGATTCAATACTCGGTAGCCACCATTCCTGGTATTGCAATAGGCTTGACCAACGGACTCTTGAAAGGTCTGGCTCGTGGAGTGATAACCGGAGCCCATCAAGGCTTCGACAATCCTTTTAGCGTCGACTCCTTCAGCCTCGGCGAAATGGAAGACGCCGAGTTCTAATTGGTGGCGTGCTCAAGTTGACTTTCGAACCAGCTAATAGTCTTGGTGAGACCGTCATTTAGCTCGACCTGGGGCTGCCAGCCAAGAACTTCCTTAGCCCTGGAGATATCCGGCAGACGACGTTTGGGGTCGTCTGTCGGTAGCTCTTTCATAACCAACTCGCTCTTTGTGCCGGTCAACTCCTTGATGATATGGGCGACTTCGAGCACTGTCTTCTCATTTGGATTGCCCAGGTTGATGGGCAGGTGGAAATCCGCTTCCATCATGCGTCTGATACCATCGACTAGATCAGACACGTACTGAAAGCTTCTCGTCTGGCTGCCATCACCGTATATGGTGAGCGGCTTATCTTTGATTGCCTGGCTGATGAAATTGGAGATCACCCTTCCATCATCCATACGAAGCCGAGGTCCATAACAGTTGAAGATTCTTACGATTCTTGTGTTCAGATTATGTTTCTGGTGATATGCCATGGTTATCGCTTCGGCGAAACGCTTGGACTCATCATAAACACCCCGGGGACCGATCGGATTGACATTACCCCAATAGGCTTCGGTCTGGGGATGAACTTCAGGATCTCCATAGACTTCGGAGGTACTGGCCAGGAAATAACGAGCATTTTTAGCCAGGGCGAGACCCAGGGTGTTGTGGGTACCTAAAGAATTCACTTTCAATGTCTGGATGGGAAGATCCAGATAATCCGGTGGGGAAGCAGGTGAAGCGAAATGCATTACCCAATCCAGATCGCCGGCGACATATATATAGTTGGAGACATTGTGCCGGATAAATTCGAATTTGGGATTCCCGGCATGATGCGCGAAATTCTCTGCTTTACCGGTGACAAAGTTGTCCATGCATACGACATGATGTCCTTCGTCGAGAAGGCGGTCCACCAGATGAGAGCCGATGAAGCCGGCGCCACCAGTTACAAGTACTCTCACCGTCCAATTCCTCTGTAAGTAAATCCAGCCAGTTTAAGATCTTCTTCCGGCAAACTGTTCCGTCCATCGATGATCAGGGCCAGACGCATATTTTTCCCCAGTTCCTGCCAGTTTAGGCGTTTGAATTCGTCCCACTCGGTTACTAAGACCAGGGCATCGGATCCGGTGGCAAGATCCACGACGCTATCGGAATAAGTCACGTCAAGATCGGGATGCTGTTTCTGACAAGCCGGCATCGCGACCGGGTCGTAGACTTTGACTTCAGCGCCCATTTTTGTAAGTTGACGGGCAATGGTGAGACTGGGAGCGTCCCTCAAATCATCTGTGTTCGGCTTAAAAGACAATCCGAGCAAACCGATGGTTCGACCTTTGATAATCTTCAGCTCCGCCTGCAGTTTTTGAATGACCACCTGTCTCTGATTCTGATTGACCTCGGTGGTGGACTCAAGAAGCAAGGTGGGATAGTTGTACTCTTTAGCAACTTGCATGAGAGCCATGATGTCTTTCTGGAAACAACTGCCACCCCATCCGACACCAGCACTTAAGAAGGCTGAGCCGATTCGATTGTCCAGGCCGATCCCCCGGGTGACCTGTTTAACATCGGCACCGACCTTCTCGCACAGACCGGAAATTTCATTAGCGAAGCTGATTTTCATGGCAAGAAATGCGTTAGCCGAGTATTTAATCAGCTCGGCGCTTGCCAGATCTGTAATCACAAAAGGAATATGCTCTAGACCTTTCGGCCGTGGAGCATAATCAGGAGCGTCAAAATCCTGGTTCAGGATCGGCTTATACAGCTTGCGCATCAGCTCTATGGCCTCTTCTTCCATGGAGCCGACCACAATTCGGTCCGGGTAGAAGGAATCGGCGATGGCGCTTCCTTCCCTTAAGAACTCAGGATTACTGACCACGTGGAAAGTAGGAGCGTCACTCTTGCTTCTGCGAGCCGGCACAGGCTGCACCTGCTGCACACCCTGGTTAACCAGCATCTCCACCCAGTTTCCTGAACCCACAGGAACGGTGGACTTGTTGACGATTACTCTATTACGGTTGGAATCCAGGGCGCCCCCGATTCCCCTGGCCACGGTCATAACCTGGGAAAGATCAGGCTCACCGTTAGCGTGGGAAGGTGTTCCCACTGCGATAAAAATGATCTGTGACTTCTTGACCGCTTTGTTCAGATCACCGGTAAACTCAAGCAATCCGGTCTTGATGCCGTCACTGACAAATTCTTGCAACCCTGGCTCGAAGAAAGGAACGACGCCCTCTTTCAAACGGTCGAGACGATCCGGATTCGACTCAACTGCGATGACTTCATGGCCTAAGTAAGCCAGACACGCACTGGTAACGAGCCCCACATAACCGGCTCCAACAACACAGATCTCCACAACCGAAATTCCTCAACTATTGACTACGGGTCGAAATTGCAACACCTAATATAACAATAAGTACCGATCATTTTCGGGAAGACTTTGGAAGAATATTTGAAAGTTTAGCCAATACCAGAAGCTTTCATTAAAAAGTGAGAGCCTTGAGTTCGCTTGACAAAAGGGTGTGGAAAGCAGTATCCCTTGTGCGAACTGAGCCAGACGGAAATCAAGAAAGAGAACACTGATGAGCAACAGCATCGAAGATTTTATAAATACGATTGCAAAGCTGAGGGGTCCGGACGGATGCCCCTGGGACAGAGAGCAGACCCACCAGAGCCTCGGACGCTACCTGATCGAAGAGACCTATGAAGTCCTGGAAGCCATTCACCTGGATGAATCTTCAAAACTGAAAGAGGAGCTGGGAGACCTGTTTCTTCAAATCGTTCTCAACGCCCAGGTGGCTAAAGACAATGATCAATTCGACATTTATGATGTTGCCCAGGCTATCAACGAAAAGATGATAAGCCGACATCCCCATGTGTTTGGCGAAAACAAACTGGAAAACCCTGACCAGGTGGTGGCTCAATGGGAAGATTTGAAAGAGAAGGAAAAAGAGACTAATGGCAAACCAGCCGGCAGCCTGGAGAATATCTCCCGGAGCCTACCGGCACTGTTACAGGCCTTGAAAGTATCAGAGAAAGCAGTCGGTCAGGGCTTCGAGTGGAAAGAAGAAGAAGACGTCTGGGACAAGCTCATAAGCGAATTAAATGAATTCAGGGACGCCCTGGCGGAAGCTAAAACAAGACCGGATGAAGATCTTCAGGAAGAGGTCGAGTTGGAGTTGGGAGACGTTTTGTTCTGCATCGTCAACGTGGCCCGCTGGCAAAAGATAAACCCGGAAGAAGCCCTTCTCAAAGCAATCACTAAATTCAAGACTCGGTTCAAAGAGATGGAGGAGATTTCCGAAACACCACTGAAAGAGCTGACCAAAGACCAACTCTACGATCTCTGGATCCAGGCCAAAGCCGAAGTCAAATCTAAAAAGGAAAGTAACTAAAGAGACTCCTCGCTCTTCTTCTCTTCTTTCTCTTTCCCTTTCTCTTCAAAAGCCAGTTTTTTGGTGCTGGTCAGTTTGATGGGCACGTTATTATCCAGGGCCAGATCGACAAACTCCAGCTGTTCCCTGAATTGTTCCACCGATGCCATGATTGAAGATAGGCGACCCAGTCTCTGGGTCAAAGTGGTATCGGGAATACCAATTCGGAACGTGGTCTTGTCCGTCTGCACCCTCACGTCGAATTGTCGCCTGAGATCAACCAGAGCTACTTTTTCTTCGGTCTGAGACTCAATATATTTTATCCAGGTAGCCCACTGTTTCACCTCCTGATCGGAAAAGAGATGATTTGCTTTTACCTTCTGCACATTCGCGCTGAAAAGTAACTTCGGTTTAGGATAAGAAGGGAATTTATCCACCGGAACAAGCCTGCCGCTCTCGGCTATGACGTATTGAATCGGCTTCTCCGGGTCAGAAGTGAGACTGGCCCAGGGGAACTCCTCTTTCACTTTTATTATCACCCGGGGACGGGGAAAAACATATCGCCGGACAAAAGCAAACTTAACCGACTCCAGGGCCTCGACCTCTTTTTCAACCTTCTTCGGATCAATCTGAAAAATCGGAGTGTCCACATACTTGGAGAGAATATTTTTGACCTTTGATGTGGCTAGATAGTTATTGCCCGATACTTCTACGCCTTTGTCCAGATCCTGAATACTCCATGGAGAATGGCTCAGGAAGAATGCGCCTGACCCCACCAGTAATACCATAAGGAAGTAACGAAGCATCTGCTGTCTGACTCGGACATGCCGGGCGACTTTGCGCTTCTGTCGCCTGCTTTTCATCCAGGCTTGTCGTTCACTGGCTTCAAGCATTAGACAGCGCTCTCTCCCCGACAGAATTCAAATTGACCCAAACAACTCCTGAGAAAACTTCCCGGGCAGCCCCCTGCATCAATATTGTTCCAGACTCCTCGTCCCAACTAATTTGAAGCTCACCGCCAGGCAATCGCACCGTCGCCTTGGATTGCAGCCTATCCTCCAGCACTCCTGCCACCACGACGGCACAGGCACCACTGGCACAGGCCAGTGTTGCCCCGCAACCTCGCTCGTAAACAAGCACGTTCACGGTCTCTTCAGATTCTTGCTGTACGAACTCAACGTTCACACCTTCCGGAAAGAAAGGATCTTCCTGGATGCGTCTGGCAATATCTTTAAGGTGCTCGGGGAAAAAATCTCTATCCGGTCTCTTTTCGTTCGCGAACCGAGAATAAGCTTGACCAACCTCTCCGTCAAATTGTTCATAGACGATAGCGTGAGGATTACCCATTCCCACACAGGTGACAAGCACCTCCATGGCTTCCCGATCATCCCCTCCCGGAAGATTGAGGGGAACTCGCACGACTTTGTCCAGGGATTGAGCATCTTTAGAAATCACCGGTATCAATCGGCTCTCAAGAGAGGGCTTGCCTATATTTACTCTGATGTCGTCATCCGACGAGACCTCCGCCGTCACCGGACCGACCCGGGTAGCTATGCGAAATTCCCCGGGCAGACCCTCTATATTGTTGAACGCCCATAGAGCGATGGAACGGAGCCCGTTTCCGCACATATCAGATTCGGAACCGTCCGAATTAGTGTAAACCCAGCCCAGATGACAGGCTTCATCCGCACCTGATTTCAGACCCGGGTAGCCTTCGGTAACCCTATTAATGATCTCCTCAATCTCAAGCAGGGAGCGTCCTGATTCCGCACAACTGCGATCGTGCCTGCGGGGGAAATCACAATAGTTCTTCTGTGTCTTTTGATTCTTCGAAAGTTCGTGAACATTACCAGACTTTTCGGCGGCGGCCGGAGGCTCTGAAGATGTGGACTCAGCAGGAAGAGGTCGCTCGACCAGGTCATAGTCTGAAGCATCCAGAGGAAGAGCCAGGATCAATCCATCCGCTCCTATTCCGAAATTCCGATCACAGAGCTGCCTGGCTATCTCAGAGGCAAGTTCTCTCCAACGCCCGAGAAGATCGTATCCAGCCCGTTCTCGAACCAGCTCTCTTGCATCCACGACAACAAAGTCATTTCCCAGACCGTGAAATTTGGTGAAAGGGATAAGGAGCTTCAATGGGGTAATTTCCTCGGACGGGTAGCCAACTAACAGGTGATTATAACCTTCAAGCTTGACATGTTTTCCGATAATAGAACAGTTCTTATATAGGATAAAGTACTGCCATCAACTGACGGGCAGACTTTTTTATAACCATTGATCGCCCATAAGGAGTGGTTTTCCATAGAGGATTTATATAAAAAACCACATTAAATTTCCTAAATCTTCCTCTTGACTTGTTGGGAGGGGTGCGGATCCCGGGTATCTAAGAATTGCCAGGGTTTAATCCGGCTTTTGTGTACTAGCAAATTCTCACACAGCTTTCCCACTCGGAACGCTGCGTGGAACTCGCGCAGGCAGTTTTTTTTGAGCGTTAAGGGCGAAAGTTAAGCATGTTCAACTCAAATTCAAAATACCAGAATTTACCATTCAGACAGCAAGTGATTGCGCTCAATCAGAGCTATCCTTGCCCTAGATGCAACTGCGGAGTACTCGAGCCCTTCGGCTATACCGAGACCTTCCAGTGCACCGGTTGCTCCCGTAGCTTCGTCCCCTTGAGTAACGGACGCAAGCTCTATCCGGCTAACAGGATGGGATGGAAAATTGCTTCCACATATTGGTGGGATGGACTGAGCTGGCACTGGGCGGGAACAACCGCTACGGCTTTTCAGCTCCTTTCGATTGTGATGATGTTCATCACCCCCATGCTCGCCGTGAACATATTTATGTCTTCGAACATCTGGATGGACAGGCCTGAATGGGTCTCCCCTCTCCTTATGACGGCTGTCGTTGGCCTGATAATGGCAGTGGTGTTACGCTTACTCTGTTGGGACTTTGACCTGGGCTCGAAAAGTAGACAACCCTCCGGTAAGTGAAAAGAAAGAACTCGATAGAAGAAACACCAAATAACCATCAAGATGAATCCGAAACCTCTTCGGATTTTTCTTCTTATGGAGACGGCCAGGCGCATATATCAGTGCTTTTAGAAGAGTGCCTGGAAGCCTTGAATCTGGACAGAGACAAAACCTATGTGGATGCCACCCTGGGGGCAGGGGGTCACTACCTGGCCATTGAGAAAGCTCTTGGTGAAGGCAGAGGTCAGGTTATCGGTCTGGACAGGGATCAAAATTGTATAGAGGCGGTGAGCAAACGGGTCAAAAATTCCAGTTTGCTTGTGCACGGAAATAACGCCGACTTAAAAGAGTGCCTGGCAGGCATCGGCATTAGTACTGTGAACGGTGGCATACTTGCCGATCTCGGGGTCTCCTCCATGCAGCTCGATATTGCCGAACGCGGATTTAGTTTTCAGACCGACGCGCCCCTTGACATGCGCATGGATACAAGCCAGGCGCTGACTGCGGAGCAACTGATAAACACCTGGTCGGAGAAGGATCTGTCGGATATTATTTTCAAATACGGGGAGGAGAGGCACAGCCGTAGCATCGCTAACGCCATCCTGCGCAACAGGCCGATATATACCACCCTTGAACTGGCGGATCTGGTATCAAAAACATTGAATAGATTTCACAAACCACGCACCAAACGTAACATGTCATCCGGTGGCTACAAAAAGTGGGAAAAACACCCGGCAACCCGCACCTTTCAAGCGATTCGCATTGCCGTCAATGAGGAGTTGAAAAGCCTGGAAAAATTTTTAGCTGAGGCTGTGGAAATTATGGAACCTGGCGCCAGGTTAGCGGTTATAAGCTTTCACTCCCTGGAAGATAGGATCGTTAAGCAATTTCTAAAACACCAATCATCCGATTGTATATGTCCTCCCCGGTACCCGGTCTGCAAATGCAGCAAAAATCAGACTTTGCGGATTCTGACTCGCAAGCCTATCGTCGCCTCTGAGGGGGAGACCGGGGGTAACCCCCGGGCGCGTAGTGCTAAACTAAGGGTTGCTGAAAGACTGTAGAAAGCAAATCGTCAAAACCCTAAATTTTAGTAGCTAGAAAACACACAAATGCCCGCCACTATAAAGAAAAACAGCTCCAGTTCGAACCAGGTTGTTTCATTCTCTTTTAAGAGAAACTCGGCCGGCTTCGACTCCAGCTACACGCCATCCTCCACGGTGGCACCGGCTCAAACCCAAAACAGCCCCAGAACAATTACTCTTCCTATCTCGACTTTGCAAGGGAACGCGGTTCCCGCTCCGGTACAGACACCAAAACCACATCTGGTACCGCAGCCCGGCAAGGGTCCCAGGAAGTCTTCGAGAAGATTACCCTTCCTCGTAAGAGCAAACAAAGCCATACAGACAGTACTGGTCGCCCTCTGCGGAGTGGCAATCTGTGCTTA
>MDTD01191329.1_pt1 | contig 10146 bp, 7 predicted proteins | sample 811221 | NCBI WGS metagenome assembly MDTD01 (sample SAMN05326646, study PRJNA326480) | marine metagenome | isolation source: seawater | place: Pacific Ocean: South West | collected 2011
TGAAAAAAATCTACATAATCGTCTCCAGAAATTAGAGCGTCTATTTAACGATTTGTCTAAGGAAGTATATAGTAATAATAAGCCCGGGACCACATCGTCTGTTTCTGAGGTGGATGTCAATAAGATTCGCGAGGAGGCCGAGGTAAAAGCACGCGAAGAGGCGGAAACCACCACTAGACTATTAAAAGAGAAGCAAGATGCGGAGTTACTAGCACGCCAACAGGAATTAGAAAATGAGGTACAGAGCCAAGCACAGCAAGTTCAACAGGCACAGCATCACGCTCAACAGCAGGTACGACATGCTCAACAGCAGGCGGAGCAAGCCGAACAGAAGGCAAGGCAGCAGGCGGAGCAAGCAGAACAGGTACAACGTGCTTTAGCAGAGGCTCAGCGACAGATCGAGGAATTACGTAAGCAAGCAGAAGAACAGAGAGTACAGCAGCTCGCAGTGGAGGCAGCACTTGCAAAAAAAGAGCAGGAGTCGGAGACAAACACGCAAACAAACACTGAGGAAGAGGTGAAAACTAGCACTGTTGAGGATGATACAAGCGACGCAGTATTAGATGAAACCACGATAAAAGAAACAGTGGAGGATGATGTGCAGAAAGAAATCACGGCAAAGAAAACGAGCAAGGGTGGACGTGGCAAGAAGAAAAATAACGTTAGTCTAAATATTAGTGGCGTATAATTAACTTATCATATAATAATTTATTATATGATAAAATTGATATAATGAATAAACAGATAATTAGTTATAAAGATGAAGCTCACACTTAAAGATCTTAATAAGGTAGGTAAGTTTACGGCGATCTTCCAGCATCTCAAGCAGTTGGTTGATTGCATTGGTATTTATTTCGATGATAATGGTCTTTACATTCAAGGGATGGATAATTCACAGATTTGTCTATTTGAGTGTAAACTGCATTCTAGTTGGTTTGATGAATATGAATTTGACCAAGAAGATGACAAACGAGTTTGTATGAATACGGCTATTTTGTGCAAGGTAATATGTGCCGTGGATGATAAAAGTATGATTGAAATCTCGTATGATGGTACCCCCGATATAATTAATATCAAATTTGGCGACCCTACAGATTGTGTGCTAAACAAGTGCTTTGAAATTTCTTTGATGGAGATAGATTCCGAACTGATGACTATTCCGGATACTGAAGCACAAGTAGATTTGAGTATTGATACTACTAAATTTTCGAAACTAGTAACTCAATTGCTGATATTTAGCGATGTTCTAACACTAACTTTTAGCGACGAAGACATCAAATTTAGAGCTTCGGGTACCGAAGGAGCAATGAGTTCGACAATTGACCTTGATGACGTAAATGAATACGCAATCGGTGAAGGCCTGCAACTATCAAGGTCATATAGTTTGACATATTTGAATATGATGTGTAGTTTTGCGAAGCTTAATAAAAATATCGTGATGGGCTTTAGCGAAGATATGCCGATGTCGCTCCTTTATAAGCTAGATGACGAAGAAGGTGATGAAGAGAACGACAATGAGTCTGATAAAGAAGAACACGAGGAAGAGTCTAAGACAAAAAACAACTGTTATGTATCATTTTATCTAGCACCCAAAATGGATGAAGATGATTAAGGTTATTAGTCAAATATATAATTTATTATTATTGTTAAGAAGTAGTGAGATGAAGTTTTTCTCTTTTTTTATATTTGGTTTAGTATTGTTAATTTATCTACATATTTACTATCAACTCAAAACCAGTAGCGATAAAGAAGTATTTGAAATAGGCGAGGTATCAAAAGAAAAATTAGAGGAGATTTGTGATTTAAGACAACCGGCAATAATAAATTATAGAAATAGTGCAATTATTGAAAAGACCAAGGAAATTTTTCATGACACGGGAAAGAAGTATAAAACATTAAATATGAATATTTACAATACTAAAATGAATAGTAAAAGTACACCGGTGGTGTTATCTTTTAAAGATTCACGCAAGCTTTTTATTGAAGATAAGACAAAACAGTATCATACTTGTGAAAATATCGATTTTATCAAAAAATCTCATCTATATGAGACAATTGAAGACACCGACAGTTATCTAAAACCCTATTTAAGTTGTAAGAGTATCTATGATATCTGTCTTGGTTCAGAGTCATCCACCACCAGACTGAAATACGATGTAAATTACCGAAACTACTTTAGTGTAATGACTGGTAGTATTACGATCAAGTTAATGACACCTCGAAGTAAACCCTTTCTCTATGAACAAAAGGATTACCACGATTTTGAATTCACCTCTCCGATACAGCCGTGGAATGTACAAACAAAATATCAGAAAGATATTGATATGGTAGATGTCTTAGAAGTAACCGTGAATGAAGGACAAGTCATATTTATCCCACCATATTGGTGGTACAGTATTAAATATCAGAAAAACAGCATAGTAGGTGTCTACAAATATAGAACTTTTGCGAATATGCTGGCACTGCTTCCTCGTTTGGCGAAACATATGTTGCAGCGACAAAACGTCAAACACAAAACCTTACCGGTGGCAAAGCAAAATAAAGAAAAAGATAAAATAAAAGAGAAACTAAGTAACGCAGCTAAACTAAAAAAAGAGGAAAAAACCAATAAACCCGATAAATCCGATAAAAACGATAAATCCGATAAAAACGATAAAATAAAAAAGACAAAAAAATCATCGGTAATTGAGAAAACGGTAAGCAAAGAGAATGAAAAGACGAACACGGAAAAAGAGCCAAATGAACAAAAAGATAAGGGGGAGGAGGTAGCAGATACTGTATCTACAACAGAAAATCCAACAGAACCAGAATTAGCACTATAAACTATAAACTATAAACTATAAACTATAAAGACTTTGATATTATTTACCACCCACAAGGAACGCCCCGAGAATCCACGCATTTATCGGTGGACATAATAACCAGACCATAAATCCATAGGCCAAAGCTAGCTAGACACATCAACATCCCGATAATGGTATACCCAATCCGTTTTTTCTCTTGACTGGTCTCACTACCTTCACCGGCACCCCGACAGCAAATACCGCAACAAAACAAACACAACATAAGGGAACCAAATAGCGACAATCCCAAGCCAAACATTGAACCGCCGGTCCAGCCAAACATAATCCACATTATCAACATTACCAATTGATTCGCCCCTTCTACGGCACACGGTTTATCCATTTCCAGTGAAACATACCGTCCGTCACAGTGACAGAACTTGTTTTCTCCGGAAATACGACACTGACCGTGTAGACCACAGTTGCTGGTTTCATTGAGACAAGGCACATCAATTGCCTTACTAACGGGAACAAGCTCGTTGAGACGACGCAATTCACTAGCATTTACCTTACCAAGAAGATGCTGCAATGTAACATCTCCGTGAATATAAATGGTGGAGGCTCCGCGTAGAGAATGTGACGCCTCGGCACAAGACACAGAAGCGGAAAGAACGGCAAGGCCAATAATAATAGTCTGGGAAGTAAACATCTTCATCATAGAGTAGCACATAGTATGTTTCTATTTATAGCTGATCACAAGGAATCAATTTTTTATTTAATTGACAACTTAATTAAATAAAACTTTCCGCTTAATATTTTCTTATTTCATTTTTTTATGCATACATAGTGCGGCAACGCCACCCAGTACTTGGGCTACAATATACATTGGGAGATCGGCACCCTTCAGTGATCCCTTTAGATACATCATTACGCTCACTGCTGGATTAAAATTGCCGCCAGAGACTTTTCCACCGAAAAAGATGGCGGTGGCGAGAGCAATGCCAATAGGAATAGCTTCTCCGGTTGCTAATATCACCGAGAGAAAAATAAACGTACCAACAAACTCGACTAAATATTTAATGAGGGGATTCATTATGTAATAACTCAATATAATAAATTATGAATAATGATAAAATTGATAGAGATATAGACTTATCATTAATTATTACTAACCAGCCTCTCGATGCATAGATTTGTCCCGGTCACACGAAATTACAATGATTGGCAACTTATTAATTGTCGTGATCCATCACAAACGACTAACCAGACTGATTTTGATCCAATCAAACTGAAATTATACCCAGATGATATCATTGACTTGTCGAGTGCAACAAAAAATGTTGTTGAGTCAAGCTATCTCAAAAAAGACAATATTCCCGGAGTCTTGATCTTGACTGGAAAAACATATGGGCCGGTACCAATCAAGGCCTCAAAAAATAAAAAAATAACAAAAACCACTAAAGCCACTAAATTTTATTTCAAGTGTATTCCTAATGACAAACGTCTCCCGAGCTTGCTTATTCCTTATGCCGATAAAAGTGGCGGCGGTTTCTCAAAACACAAAATAAACCTCTATGTTTTGTTTCGATTAAATCCATGGCAAGATAAACACCCAACTGGTGTGTTAAACAATGTAATTGGTGGTGTAGATGATAGGGTAAACTATTATGAATATGAGTTATATTGTAAGAATTTGGTAATATCTCTTAAATACTTTAATAAGAAAGTCGACCAAGCGATCACAGCAAAGGGTGAAGACGCAAATATTGATATTGATATAGACCTCGAAGATCGGAGGGAACGTTTCATATTCTCCATTGATCCTCCGCAAACCCGAGACATTGATGATGCGATGGGAATCATCACACCCGAGGAAACCTCGCCTTCTACTAAAATAATCAGTATTTATATTGCGAATGTTCCCTACTGGTTAACCCGATTCAACTTATGGGACTCGCTGACATCGAGACCTTCCACTGTGTATCTTCCGCACACGAATGTCAATATGCTGCCCAAAAAGTTATCAGAAGATATGATTAGTCTAATCGAAAATAAAGACAGAGCCGCATTTGTGATGGATATTACAGTAGATACTGTGGAGAGTAATATTACAAACATCGCTTTCACCACCGCAAGGATAAATGTGAAAAAAAATTTCAGTTATGGTGCAGGACGAGACTTGATGAAATGCCAAGATTACAAAGAAATTTTAAAGATTACAAGAGGTCTTCACAAAAAGTCCATTCAGAATCAATACCAATATAATTACGTTGCGGAGATATACGATAGTCATGATCTTGTCGAGTATTATATGATTATGATGAATCATATGTCTGCAGAAAGGCTATACGAGCATAGATGCGGTATCTTCAGAACAGTGACGACAACCCACGAAACTAAAAAAGCAAATCCCCACCACGCCATCGTTGACAAGGAGCTAGAGAAGTTTATCAATATCTGGAAATATACCTCTTCGAGATATAGTCTGTATGACGAGCATACTGGACACGATATTGTGGCGGGAGGGATCGATAAGTACGCCCAAATCACATCGCCAATCCGCAGACTCTGTGACATTGTAAATATGGCTGAACTCCAACTACACTTGGGAAAATTAGTCGAGACAGAGAGTATGCGTCAGACCATCGATAAGATAACCGGTGACATTGACAATATCAATGTGTTGTCCAAGAATATTCAAAAGGTGCAATCGTCGTGTAAGTTATTGAATTATTGCCTGGACATAGCACGAGATGATAATGATAATGATAATGTCGTCGAGGGATACATCATAGATATGACGGATAACACAAAATACAGCGTTTATATACCTAGCTTGCAACTGATTACAAAGATTACACCAGCATTAGACGATAAACGTGAATACACACTATACAAAAAATGTCAATTTGGCATATATATGTTTACTGATGAACATTCCTTCCATCGAAAAATCCGCGTTGATCTCAAATGATAAGGAATTCATAATAGAGATGAAAGCACGTTGCATAGAGTGTGTTCCCATTCATTTCGATCCATATAAACATCTGCTTGATAACACCTAATTATACTCAATCCATTTTTCTTTGCCTTAAATTCTTTATATTTATCGCGGATCTGTTGTTCTATTGGGGTTTTCCAATCCCTTACTCGTTCATAATGCTGGCGTCCATCTAATTCAATAATAATTTGTTTTTTGTTTTTAAGTGTTACCAGAAAGTCAAAACGGTACTGATATCTCCCTATTTTATATTTAGTTTTAACAAAATGCGTATACTCTGTAGAACACCATATTGGACACCATTCTCGTTGAACTGAGTTAATATAGTCCTTCTCCAATAACCAGTTATATAGTTTCAATTCTGTTTTATTGCGACAGTTAGGACACCAACTGCCTTTAGTAATATGATAAAGAACACTTTCAAACTTATGACCACATTTATCACAATCAAACCAAAACTTTTGATTGCTGCATTTAGTAACTTCGTATGGTTTCAACTCGTTTCTGTCACTCCAACAATCAACTTTCAAATTTCCCGAGGGGGTTATACCTTCAAAACTCGCAAAACTTTTTTCAAAACAATCTTCACAACTAATATTACCACATACAGTTCCATTTGTGCAGCAGTAAGGACACCAAGTACCATTAGTAATACTACTAAGAGCACTTTCAAACTCGTGACCACATTTGTCACACTCAAACCAATATTTTTTATTGCTGCCTTTAGTAACTTCGCGTGGATTCAAAGGGTTTTTACTAGTCCAATAATCTCTCTTCAAATTTCCGGAAGGGGTTAAACTATCAAAACTCGCAAAACTTTTGCTATAGCAATGATAACAAAGAATATCTTCGCTACATAGTTTTTGATTTGCACAATAAGGACACCACTGGTTTCTACAAGTAATATGACTAAGAGAACTTTCAAACTCGTGACTACATTTATCACAATTAAACCAAAACTTTTTATTGCTTGATTTACAAACTTCGTGGGGTTTCAACTTGTTTCTGTCACTCCAACATTCTACTTTCTTTTTTCCGAGTATAGTTAGATATTCAAAACTCGCAAAACTTTTTTCAAAACAATCGTTACAACTAATATTGTTGCATAGTTTTTGATTTGCACAATAAGGACACCAAGTACCATTAGTAATACTACTAAGAACACTTTCAAACTCGTGACTACATTTATCACAATTAAACCAATACTTTTTATTGCTTGTTTTACAAACTTCGTGGGGGTTCAAAGGGTTTCTGTCACCCCAATAATCAGTCTTCAAATTTCCGGAAGGGGTTAAACTATCAACACTCACAAAACTATTGTTATAGCAATGATAACAAAGAATATCTTCACTACATATTTTTTTACAAGGATTTGCACAATACGGACACCATTGGTTGTAAGTAATGTTCCTAAGATCATTTTCAAACTCGTGACTACATCGGTCACAATCAAACCAATATTTTTTACCACTGCATTTACAAACTTCGCGTGGTTTCAAAGGGTTTCTAACAGCCCAACAATCAACTTTCTTTTTTCCCAAAGGGGTTTGTCCGTCAAAACTCGCAAAACTTTTTTCAAAAGCAATGGACATATTAACTTTGTATGTTGGTTAATCCTAATAAATCACATAAAAAAATTTTTCAATTTTATGTGATAACATTAATATTAATGTTAATATTAATATTAACGATCGTAATATACACTACAAGTCGTATGATATTTAACCAAAGGTATTCTCACCCGAATACACTACATATAAGAATCCATCTTCCGACTTATTTTCATCAAAAATGCTGCCCACGGTGTGTGTATTCGCAGTCAGTTTGTTGTTTACAAACATAAAAATGCCTTGTTCGGGCCGACACGCAATTTTTTTCCGGATAACATATTGAAATTGCGACATTGTTAATCCTCTTGGTACCAAATATTTATGTTTGGTAATGTCTTGGATATCGGAGGAATCATTTTTCCCGACGATAATACAGCAGCGATCGGGATATTTTACAGTAAGACGCGTAGCGTCGGCCTTTCTCGATTCAAAAGAGCACGCTTGAAAATCTCTAACGTATTTCGACATTGTCTATATATAGCTAATATATAATTAAGTTTAAATAATAATATAATATTATTGCTCTAGGAGGTACACTAAACATATAGGGAAATATTTGTGGCTACATATTTCATCACCAATGGATTAATTGCTTGCAACTTTTCCAGAGCGGCGATTTCGCCCGTCATTTCACAAATATTTTCAAGTTCAGCTACAATATTGGTGATTTTCAAGATGGCCTTAATGAAATCGCCTAAAAAGATCCCAGTGTTCGCTTTCAAACTACCAATAATCCCTTTACATTTATCTTCATCATCCGCCATACACCAAGAATAGACATAATACTGCAAGTCTTTGTTGAAAGTGTAATCAGAAACGCTTTCATATCCAATAAATTCCATTTCACTCTTCCTAGTCTCGTGGATAAGCGTTTCCGCTTTGTTGGTAGCATAATCGACAGGATATCCCAGTGTCATATCTTCGGTGCTAGTATTTTCTCGTGCGGAGACATCCGTAAAACAAGACAAGACAGCGGCGATTTGAGCAGGCGTAAAGCTCTCAAAATAGTTGGTATCGATGATCAACTTTGACATTACAATAGGATTGGCTTCCTGTACTTGACTCGCAATTCGTCCAAAGGCGGAGGGAACTACTGCATTATCTGTCTGATCCGCCTGATCCGTCTCATTCTTTTCTAGACACCCGTGATGCTCAAGAAACTGCACCACATATTTGGCATTGTTTGTAATATAGCTTTCGGTATCGTGTTTTTTGGTGACATTATTTGAAATGGTGTCTTCAATCTCTTGAATAGCGTGAAAATGTTCAATATCCTGGGTAAGACAACGATGCTGACTTTCCATATCATTCAACTCACGGAGTAGACGTTTGCGTTGCTTGTTGGCGGACATCTTCAATAGTGCCTTTTTTTCAGTATACTCTTCCATCACTGCGACGGGTGTAGTGGTGACTTGCTGTAGAAGATTTTTCTTAATAATGAGATCTTCTTTCATTTTAAGTTCGGCGGTATCGTAGTATTTAATATCGGCAAGAATATCGGTATTCATTAGACTGGTTTCGGTAAAGCTGGTGATATTGTCGATGCTGCCGCCGGCACAAATAATATGGAGTGCCAGCTGAATAGAAATCTTGAATTTCGAAGATAGGGTGGGTGGACTGCCGGTGAGCATGAGGCGTGTCTCGGCGGGAGATTCCAAATCAGCGAGATTGCCTAGAATCCAAACGAGGCCACGGTCATCGATACCACGCCGACCGGCACGTCCGGCCATTTGTGTATACTCGTGAGAATAGAGATTCCTCATTTGGTATCCATTGAATTTTTGCAGGCTAGTAAAGATGGTGGATTTCGCGGGGACGTTGATGCCGACCGCAAAGGTTTCGGTGGCAAAAAGCAGTTTGATATATCCCTTATCAAACAGGAGCTCAATCATTTCTTTAATAACCGAGATCATTCCGGCGTGATGAATAGCCACGCCTTTTTTCAGCATATTGATAATTTCGGCGTACTCGGGAAGGGCCAAGTATTCCTTATAGTTGGGTAGTTTTGCCATAATAATCTTTTTGCATTCGTCCTCGATGGTATTAGGAACGGTGCTATCTTCATCAAAAAGTGAATTATTGATTTCTTTAGCACACTGTTCTACGTGTCGGCGTGAAAATACAAAGCAGATTGCTGGAAGATGATTGTTTTTTTTCATATAGGTACTCAAGTCATTCAGTACGTACTGACGTTTGATAAATTGGCGATTTTTATCGAGATAGTCTTTGACGGTTTTTACCTTATGAAAATTGACTTCACTAAATTTACCCTCAGGAGTTTTAAGGACGACAGGTTTATTGCGAATCTCTTTGATCTTGGCGTGCATTGGGTCACCTTCGAGGCGACGCATTGTCTTGTCGTGGGTTGTCAGCCACAAATAATGTGTCAACGGAACAACGCGGTGATTTGTCGGGATGAGATAAACATTTTTATCTTGATTGTTTTCTTGTAGTCGTTTTTGCTGTTCAATCCACCCAGCAAACACTTCTGGTTTATCGATAGTCGCAGACAGCATAATGAGCTGCACTTGTGGCGGCAATAGCAACAAGGCTTGCTCCCATACTTGTCCGCGTTCCTCATCATTGATATAGTGAACTTCGTCAAAGACGACAGCACCTAGTTCATTGTCGATATCCATCTCGAAAGCCAATGGTAGAGATTTATCACAGTCATCACCAGACTCGCGGCAAATAGTGTTTTTGATTTTCTTGTTAAACAGCGTGTTACGCAAAATCTCGGTGGTCATAATAA
>MDTD01200735.1_pt1 | contig 10146 bp, 8 predicted proteins | sample 811221 | NCBI WGS metagenome assembly MDTD01 (sample SAMN05326646, study PRJNA326480) | marine metagenome | isolation source: seawater | place: Pacific Ocean: South West | collected 2011
TTATTCATATCTTTCTTTGATGCGAACTGGACTATGTTAAGTAGCTCACTATCCCATATGATGGATAGAACAATGCCGCCTAGTGAGTGGCATAAGTTCTTTGCGCTTGCTGTCGTTCCAGAAGGTGCTGCACACATGAATGCTGGTGTTGAATACTGGCAGGTGTCTGGTGATGATCATGGATCTGTCTATTTTGATGATGTAAATATGTTTGTGCCAGTCACACAGTCTATAGTTCGTGTTCGTTATGAAGAGTTACTTATGGGTGCAATGGAAGACAGTGTCCATCATTTAACAGTTGATTGGAATGTAGGTGCTATGGATGTATGGGATGAAACCCCTTCATCTAATGGACCTTTCCAGTTCACTTTAGATCTTTCCTCTACTCTGGGTATAGATGAATCAAATTTACCAGATGTATTTTCATTGCATAACAACTATCCTAACCCGTTTAATCCGGTTACTAATATCACCTATGATATTCCGGAAGTGGCAAATGTAAGTCTCGAGATCTATAATGTTATGGGTCAAAAAGTAAGAACACTTGCTTCAGGTAATCATGAGCCAGGACGATACAGAGTTATTTGGAACGCCACTAATGATTTTGGTGAAGGCTTATCTTCTGGTATGTATATCTATAAGATTCAAGCTGGTGATTTTGTAAGCGTTAAGAAACTTATCTTAATGAAATAAACCAGTCGTAATCTTACGATAAAGTATAAGGGGCTCGCATCTTGCGAGCCCCTTTTTTATATCATCGATATTTTAAGTCATTTAATTTTTAATTATTCTTTAGAATATTTGGAGAATATATGAAATACTTGTTTTTATTTTTCTTTTCTTTAGTATTTGCTGCTGACGAATATGCTCCATTGAATCGAACTAAAGACAGACAGGTTGATATTAAACACATCAAGATAAATGTATCTGTAGATTTGAAAACTAAATCTGTTTTTGGATATGTAACCCATACATTAAGTCCTCTTAAAAATGAATTAAAATCTTTTACATTGGATGGTGATGATATGATTATTCGAAGAGTTCGTATGAAGGATCAAGATTTAAAGTTTAATCATTCAGGAAATAAGATTCATATTGAACTTTCTAATACAATAGGATGGAATGATACAGTAGACGTTAGAATTGATTATTCAGCATATCCTAGAAAAGGGACGTATTTTTTTGGCCCGGATGAAACCTATCCAGATCAGCCTTGGCAAGCTTGGACGCAGGGTGAAACTGAAGATAATCACCATTGGGTTCCACTATATGATTATCCCAACGAAAGGGCAACTTTTGAAACGATCCTCACAGTAGATGAAAGGTTTCAGGCAGTATCAAATGGTGAGCTTGTTTCATTAAAAAAAAATGAAAACGGAACGCATACTTGGCACTGGAGAGAAAATTTCCCAATGGTTGCGTATCTAATTTCTTTTGTTGTAGGAGAATTTGAAAAGGTGGAAGACTCCTATAAAGACATTCCTGTTAATTATTGGGTATACAAAGAAAACAGGAAGGAAACTAATCGATCTTTCGGTCTAACAACAGATATGATGAAAGTCTTTGGCGACTTAAGCGGGATAGAATATCCTTACGAAAAATATGATCAAATCATTGTGGATAATTTTATGTTTGGAGGTATGGAAAATATTACTTTAACCCATAACACAGACCGTACAATGCACAATGAGTTTGCATCTCCAGATGTTAGCAGTGAAGGTTTAGTTGCTCATGAACTTGCACATCAGTGGTACGGAGATATGCTAACTACAAGAAATTGGGAGAATATTTGGCTGAATGAAGGATTTGCGACGTTTCTTTCTAGGGTATACAGACATATGAAGTTTGGTCAAGATGAAGGTGAATACATACGATATGGAGAAATGCAAAGTTATTTTGGTTCCAATAAAAGGTGGAGCCGACCTACAGTATGTAATAAATATTATAACCCAATAGATCTTTTTGATGGACATGTGTATGCGAAAGGAAGTTTGATTCTTTCCATGATGGAAAATGTCTTAGGGAAAGATGCTTTTTGGAAAGCGGTTAAGCATTATACCAAAGAAAATCAATATAAATGTGTGGAAACACAGGATTTTAAAAAATCTATCGAGGAAGTAACTGGTCAAAATTTGGACTGGTTTTTTAAACAGTGGTTGTATGAAGCTGGATATCCCAAATACGATGTAAAGTGGAATTATTTACAGCGTAATCGATCTGTTCAATTAAGAATAAAACAAACGCAGAAGGGGAATCTATTTAAGATGCCTATTAAAATAAGGATAGATAAAAAAGAACATGAGGTTTGGGTCAAAGAAAAAGATTTCATGATTGAAATTCCAGCATCAAAAAGGCCAGAGATGGTTATTTTTAATTCTGGATCATTGGTTTTATCCGAGTTAACGTTTAATAAACCAATTTCTGAATGGATTCTACAGTTAGAAAGGTCTCCTCATGTTTTGGACAGGATTTCTGCCATTAATGTACTTAAAGATAAAAAAGGACGCAGGGTCGTAGAATTAGCGCTATTGAAAGCAGCAGAATCTGATCCTTTTTGGGGTGTAAGAAGAGAAGCCATTTATGCTTTAGCTTCCCATAAACCTAAAAAATATGCTAAAGAGTTAATGTCTATATCACAAGGGCAGGATAACAGAGTGCGCAGAGCAATTTGGTTTTCGTTAAGAAACTATAAAAAAGATAATAAAGTTAGTAATTTTCTTCAAAAAGTCATAGATACAGATAAAAAATATTACAGCGTTAGTGATGCTTTTAAAGCACTCGTAATAGTGGACTCATCTGCAGCAAAATCAAAGGTTGAGAGTTTACTTGAGAGAGACTCTCACACGGATGTTATACGTAAATCAGCTATTTCTTATTTTGGAAGCGTAAAGAATGATAGAAATTACAATAGATTGAAAAAATTAATATCTTATGGAGGTACAACTTGGGATGCGCGACCTGAGGCAGTTAACCAGCTTGGTAAATATGTTGAAGAAAAGATAGAAACTTTGGATTTATTTGTAGAGTTATTGAGCGACAATATGAGAAGTGTGCGTCGAAATGCTGTCAGGCAAATTGGTAGATATGGTGGTAAAAATCATTTAGATGCTCTAGATGAATTACTGGCTGAAGATCCAATTTTGGAAAGGGATATTCGGTTTGCAAAAAAGAGCATTTTAAAACCAACAAATAATTTAAAAACTGATCAAAGAAAAGAAATTGAAGAGCTAACTAAGAAGTTAGAGAGCATTCGAAAACTTATAAATTAATGGCTTATAATTGGTCTGTGTGGCTCCTGCCAAAAACTGAGGACAAAAGAACATTTGCGGAGTATGTTACATTTTACTCTAAGCTATATCGTTTTGATAGTTTCTCCCCACATGTGACTCTTTTTGGTAGAATAAATGCAAATCCAAAACTATTTTATTCATTTTTTAATAAAATTAAATCAGAGTCTAAAATTGAAAATGTACGTACTTTGAACATTAAAATTGGTAATCCTCCATGGAAAAGGATGTACATACAACTGCTTTTAAATAAAAATCTTTTAGAATTACAAAATAAAATAGATAAAAAATTAAGGAAATATCGGGACTATCAATTTGATCCACATTTGAGCTTAGCCTATGGAAATTTTATACCAAATAAAAAGGATATTAGCTTAATTTCATTTGAGGAAATGATTAGTTTTTCTTCATTAGCAATTGTGGATACACCCAATGACATAAAAGATTGGTCTGTAATCCAAAAATTTGATTCTGCATAAAGAAATTATATGAAAAACCCCTGTTTAGTTATTATTGATGTGCAAGAAAAACTTTTTCCTGTGATGAGTGAAAAAAAATCCTTGTTAAGAAATCTGACTATTCTAATAAAAGGTTTTCAGCTATTTAAATTTCCAATCATAATTACAGAGCAGGTTCCTGAAAAACTAGGTAATACAATTGAAAAGATTGGTTCCCTGCTTGATAAAGTAGATCCGATTGTTAAATCCTCCTTCTCTTGTGTTGGGGACCCAAAATTTTTAAAAACACTTGACACAATCAATGCGGATGTGATTGTTTTAGCTGGTATTGAAAGTCATGTTTGTGTTTATCAAACTTCACGAGATTTATTGGAGCATGGTAAGCGTGTTGAGGTTGTGGTAGATGGTATTTCATCCAGAAATGTAAATAATCATAACACAGCTGTAGCTAGGATGAAAATGGATGGCATATCTCTAACTTCTGTAGAAATGCTTCTTTTTCTCATCCAAAAAAGTGCTAATGGGGATGACTTTAAAAAATTAGTAAATTTGATTAAATAAATGTTCAAGGAAATGATATGAAAATAAAAGAATTTGTATTTACATTATTTTTTTCAACTTTTATGATTGGGTGTAATAATACATCTGAGGAGATGGTAATTAATACTCCGACTATACAATGTGGAATGTGTCAAAAAATAATTGAGGTTGGATTAGCAAAGATTGATGGGGTTTCTAATCCTAGAGTTGATTTAAAAACAAAAAAGACAATCCTTTTTCATGATCCTGAAAAAACAAACTTAAAATCAATTGAAAAAGTAGTATCAGAATTAGGTTATCAAGCAAATAAACTAAAGGCAAACCCCGATTCCTATGCTGATTTACCTGCCTGCTGTAAAATTGGTGGAATGGATAAGATATAGCAATGTAATATTTAAATAAAAATGCTTTCGAAATTGGTTAAAATGTGTAATTTTTATTATTATTTCTAGAATATGACTTCATGAAATTGTTGAAACTATTAATATTATCTATCTTTTTGTCCGGAGGGTTTCCTCTATCTGATTTAGCATCCTTGCAGGCTGAATCTTCTGAGCAGCAGAAGAAAAAAAAGAAAAAAAGAAAGAAAAAAAAATCTAATAAAAGTTCCTCATCAAAAAAGAAAAAGAAAAAAAAGTCTAGTAAAAGTTCCTCATCAAAAAAGAAAAAGAAAAAGAAAAAGAAAAAGAAAATTGCATCTGAAGAAAGTAGTACGTCACAAAAAAGTACTAAACCAGTATCCATAGAATCTGCCAATAGCACCAAAAATCCTAAGTCCTCAAGTTCGGCCTCATATGCAGATGAACTTTTTACATTGACTGGAGAATTGGAATCCTCAAATAGAGAACTAGCTAGAGCTACTAGATACTTTAACGAGAATGAAATTCAGCCAAAACTCGTTAAAACCGATTCTAAACCCTTTTTTTCTACTGATGATTTTGAAAAGGAATCTAGACTAAACCCTGATGATATATATGTTCAAAGACAATTAGGTTTACACTATGAGTCTAAAGGAGACTATGATTCAGCCAAGGAAGTATATTTAAGAGAAGTAAGAAAAAATCCGGGAAATCCTGATGCTCATTATTTTCTTGGGTCATTGTATGCCAACCTTGGTGAGATGCAAAAAGCAAAGTTTTCGTTTGAAGAAGCTTTATACATAGATCCAAACCACGGTGCTACAATTGAAGCAATTTCTATGTTTATGGACTCGTCAGAAGAAAAAGATTTCAGTAATGATTTATTAATGTATTCTTCAAAAAAGGCACCAGATGGGCCTGCAAAACACATTGCCAGTATAAGAGAAGCAATGGGGGCTAATAATTATATTGAGGCACTTAACCTTTCTCAAGAGGCAGTTGAGAAATATCCTCAGCAGACTAGTTTCGTACAGCTCGTTGGTGAAAATCAATTAAAGCTAGGTAGAGTTGAAGAGGCAAAAAGATCTTTTCAAAGAGCAATAAAATTAGATCCCAAGGAAGTTAAACCTCATATATCCCTTGCAGACTTATATTTTGAGCAAGGGAAATATGTTTATGCTGCATTATCATACAGCGATGCCGTTTATCTGGATCCTGATAATAGTGATTACAGATACATGCAGGGATTAAGTTATTTTAATGCCCAGGAGTGGGGCAGGACAGCTTCGTCTTGGGAAGATTTATTAAATTATAGACCGAATGATCCTATAGTTAAGTCATTATTACCTCAAGCCTATTATATTATGGCAGTTGAATTTAATCGAGTTGGAAATCCATCAATGGGAAGACAGGCATTTAAAAATGCATTGTCCGTTAATAATAATCATTCATCATGGCTACCTGGCGCGATGGCAGTTTTAGGAAAATATTATAGACAAAAAAATATGTATAATGAATCCTTAGTGGCTTTCCAAGAGGTGCTTGAGCTAACGCCAAATAATGCTGATGCATACAGAGGTATGGGTATTACATACTGGGAGATGGATGAGAAGCAACTTGCAAGAGCATCCTGGGAACGAAGCCTTGAAATAAAACCTGACAATAACGAATCTAAAGGGTGGCTTATACTGTCTTCGCAGGGATATTAGATTAAACATATATTTTTAACTCCTCTAATAAGTAGATTCTAATGTTTCGGTTGATTATTTCTGCTGCATTACTCTTAACAGTCGCAAAAAGCCAGTCATTTTATTTTGGCGACTCTTTGGTAAAAGAAGGAGTTTATGCTTTCTATAATTATGATTTTGATAATGCCATTGAAATATTAACTCAAGCTCAAAATCTTTACCCTGACCATCCAGGAGTGCATCTCATATGGGCCGCTTCAAGATGGGTTAGGTCTCAAGCTCATGACCCAATCGAAGAAACATATCAGGTTTTAGAGCGGGATTTATTAACAATTAAACCTATATATGAAAAACTTGTTCATAAGTTTCCTAATGATCCTAATTACAGACTATATCAAGGCTCCTCTATAGGACTTTCAGCAAGGGTTAGTTTAGGTAAAAAAGAGTGGATCAATACTTTACTACGATCCAGCAAGGGTTTCTCAATAATTAAAGGGATATCTGAAAATTCAGATCAAATCGTTGATTTACAATTACCTATTGGTATTGTAGAATATTATGCTGGTACTAGTAATTTATTCTTACGTTGGACAATTGACTTGTTAGGCTTTGAGCCTTCTGTTGATTCTGGTTTAGAAAAAATATTAAATGCGGCAAACCATGGTAAATGGTCTTGGATAGAAGCAAAGGCAATATTATGTAACCTTTATCTTTGGGTTGAGGATGATCCAGTTCTTTCCCTACCTCATGCAAGGGATCTTGCCTATAATTTTCAGAACAATTATTGGTTCAACCTTCTATATTTAGAATCACTCATTCGTACAAATATGATTAAGGAGTCTTATCTAGTTATTGAAAAAATGGAAAACATATTATTGAATTTAAGCTCTAGACAAAAAGAATGGTATCAGCCATATCACCACTACGAAATAGCTTTGTTACACTTTAATAAAAAAGAATATAAAGAATCTATTGAAAATCTGCAGATTACAATAAAAAATTATGCTGCAGAACTTGATGTTATTTTAGGAAATGCTTATTTGCTCCAAGGAATGGCTTATGATAAACTAAGCAAACGTAAAAAAGCTCGAAAAAGTTATCTTAAATGCATTGAATTGAAGAACTTATCTATTGCAATGAAAAAAGCTGAGAAATATTTAGAAAGATCATACTCTGAAATCTAATGGATATTTACTGCCCTAGTTTAAAAAAATATCAAAGATTTCATACAAGATGTGTTATGGTTGGTGACGTGGGAGTAGGCGGAAAAAATCCTATTCGGTTACAATCAATGACCACAACGAATACAATGGACACAGATAGTACCATTTCTCAATCTATTAGAATGATTAACGCAGGATGCGAAATTGTTCGAATTACTGCTCCAAGTATAAAAGAAGCAAAAAATTTAGAGAATATTAAAAATGGATTGCGTAAAAAGGGCTATCGAACACCACTTGTAGCAGATATTCATTTCACTCCAAATGCTGCAAAAATAGCTGCCGAAATTGTTGAAAAAGTAAGAATCAATCCTGGCAATTATGCTGATAGGAAGAAATTCGAAACTTATGATTACTCTGATCAAACATATGAAAACGAACTAGAGCGCATAAGAAAACGCTTTATTCCATTGATAAAGATTTGCAAAAAAAATGGTACCTCGATGAGAATAGGTACCAACCATGGATCCCTATCAGATCGTATAATGAGTCGATATGGAGATTCACCACTTGGGATGGTAGAATCTGCAATGGAGTTTATACGAATAGCAGAAGATGAAGGGTTTAAAGATATTATTTTATCTATGAAGTCAAGCAATACTCAAGTTATGGTACAGGCGTATCGATTGCTTGTAAAAACAATGTATGCAGAAAAAATGAACTACCCATTACACCTTGGTGTTACGGAGGCAGGCGAGGCCGAGGATGGGAGAATTAAATCATCCGTCGGTATAGGAGCTTTACTTGAAGACGGTCTAGGCGATACTATTAGGGTTTCCCTGACTGAAGATCCTGAGAAAGAAATTCCTGTTGCAAAAATATTAGCTAGTCGGTTAAAGTTACCTGAAAACTTTAGAAAAAAGAATAGATCTAAATATTCATTACCCTATGATCCCTTTTTTTACAGCCGGAGAAATACTACATCAATTATTAATTTTGGGAAAAAACAAGTTCCTAGGGTAATTGGAAACCTTTCCAATAAAAATAAAATAGAACAAAGTGATTTAGCTTCATTTGGGTATTTATATGCACCAAAAGAGGATAAATGGCACATTTCAGATCAAGCAATTGACTATCTTTTTTTAGGAAAAAATCAAATAGATTTTAAATTACCAGGAAGATTAAGAATAATTTATGATTTTATAGATGGATTTGGTAGTCCGGACAGTTTTTACTTATACAACGTAGATCAAATTGACTTGATTCAAAAAAGCGAGATCGCATTTCTTATTTGTAAAGATTCTGATAATATATTTCAAAAATTAGAATTTTTACCAAATTGTATAATTGTTTTAGAAACAGATAAGGTGCAAAGCTTTTCTCAATCTAGACAATTTTTTATTAAGTGCCTCCAATATAAAATTTTAAATCCAATTATAATCAAAAGACAATATAATAATCTTTCAGTAGATGAAACTCTTATTTATGCTGCGACTGATTTTGGTGCCCTCCAAATAGATGGGTTTGGTGATGGAATATGGCTAGATACAAACCACGGTCAATCATTCAACACCGAAATTTCTTTTGGGATTTTACAAGCAAGTAGAACTAGAATTTCGAAAACAGAATACATTTCATGTCCTTCATGCGGTAGAACACTGTTTGACCTTCAAGAAACAACAGAAAAAATTCGATCTAAAACTGATCATCTCAAAGGTGTTAAAATTGGTATAATGGGATGTATAGTTAATGGTCCTGGTGAAATGGCGGATGCAGACTATGGTTATGTGGGAACTGGTCCAGGATTAATTTCCTTATATAAAGGACAAAACGTAGTAAGTAGAAATATTAAAACAGAAAATGCTGTTGCAGCATTAATTGAGCTCATTAAAAAAAGTGGGGATTGGCAGGAGCCAAGCAATGTTTAGCATTGTTACACTGTACTGTGCTATCGTATTATTGGTATGAACAAATGAGCAAAGTTCATTAAATAGAGATCCTTATGAAAAAAATAATACTTATCTTTTTGATTTCCAATATTTTTGGACAAGTTAACGAGGACAAATTATCACCTGTGGTAACTTATTGGAAAACTCTTACCCAAGAAGAAAAAGAAATTTTTTTATTTTCCTATCTGACAATGGTTTATGAAACGCATAACGAACTGAAAAATTCGGAAGGGTTTGGAGGTATTACAGAATGGTATTACGATAATCGTGCTGAATTGGTTTATGGAGTTTTTGATCAATTAGAAGTTGTTAGGCTTTCAGAAATAGTAAAATGGATAAATGAATTTTATTCACATGGTGAATATGCTAATCGACCTTTTATTGAAGCCTTAGAATTCGCATATCGATTTGCAGAAGCTGCAGGCACAAATATTTGGGAAAAATATGAAAATCTTAAATTTGATAAAATAAAGCCTGGAAGATATTAATCTATAGCCCTACAAGCTGTCGAGCACCCAGACCTAAAAGTATATTAAATTACAGGCTGGTATTTTTTAGAATAGAGTTATTGGTTCGAAATGATTTTCTTTTAATCATCAATTAAGGCTTATAAATGTATATAATAGTAGGAATGATTTCTCTGATTTGATGAATCTTAAATTAATTAGTATAATTTTCTCTCTAATAAATTTTGTTCTAGGTCAA
>MDTD01095490.1_pt1 | contig 10145 bp, 9 predicted proteins | sample 811221 | NCBI WGS metagenome assembly MDTD01 (sample SAMN05326646, study PRJNA326480) | marine metagenome | isolation source: seawater | place: Pacific Ocean: South West | collected 2011
CAACGGCGTGATCCACGTCATCGACAAGGTCATCCTGCCGTCGAACTGAGGTGACTGACGTCGCCGCGCTTCCGTGACAGGCGCGACGAGAAGAGGGGCCGGATCGTTCCGGCCCCTTTTTCGTGCCGGCCGACGGGCACGAACCTCGCACGTTCAGCACGCGCCCGGCCTCAGGAGCGGGCCGCCACCGCCGTGCGTGCCTCGGAGATCCTTTGCCCGCGCGCGACCGCGCCCCGGCCGCCGGTGGTTTCCCGGTAGAGGGCAAGCGTCTCGTGGTCGCCCTCCTCGGCCGGTGTGGTCGCCAGATCTGCGTAGGCGAAACGGTCGGGATCGGAGAAAATCCGCTTCTGCAGGCGGTTCGCCTGCCAAACGCCCCAGGCGAGACGCGCGAGATTGCCGAACGACCGCGCCCAATGCCGCGGATAGAAAACAAGCGCCGGCTCCAGCGGCAGGCCCGGACGCCGGTCGCGGCGGTAGCGCCGACGCAGCAACCCGCCTTCAAGCGGGTGCACGCCCTCAAGCTTGTAGGCGAGATAGAATTCGGTCACCTCGTTGAGGTTGATGCCCTTGTTCTTCTGCGCCGCGGAGCGCCGGCCGATGCGCTCGATGTGATCCGGCGTGTAATAGGCGTGCCAGGCATCGCGATAGATCCCGTCCCATTCGGCATCCGACATCGTCTCGTGATGGGTCACACGCTGGGAGGCGTCATATTTGTTCGGGTCCGGGTCCATCCAGACGCCGGCCTCCGCCATCCGCTTGTGGTCGGCCGACCCCGGCAGGGGCGTGAGCACGAAGAACTCGAGCAGATCGATCGGCAGCTCTTCCTGAACGATCCGGATGTCCCGCAGGATGCTCTCGCGCGTATCCGCCCCGAACCCGAGGATATAGCCGGCGATGATCGTCGCGCCGTACTCGCGCCATTTCTGGATCATGGCGCGATATTCGGTGATCTTGTTCTGCCGCTTGTTTGCTTCCAGCAGGTTGTCCGGGTTGATGTTTTCCAGCCCCATGAACACCCGCTCGACGCCGGCGCGGCAGGCCTTGTCGATGAACCCCTCGACCTTGTGGCACAGCATGTCGACCTGAATGGTCAGCCGGAAATGCAGGCCCTCGACATCGCGCAGATGGATCAGCCGATCGAACAGGGCCTCCCAGTTGCGGTTGCGCGCCAGATCGTCGTCGGTGACGAAGAACTTGTAGATGCCCTGCGCCAGATTGGCGCGGATGATCGCCTCAAGATCGTCCGGCGTGCGAAACCGGCTCTTGCGCCCCTGGACGTTGATGATCGTGCAAAACGAGCATTGATAGGGACATCCGCGTCCGAGATCGAAGCTCGTGTAGTTGGCACCGGTTCGACCGACGGTGGCACGGTCGAGAAAGGGGATCGGCTGTGCCTCAAGCGACGGCAGTTGATTGAGGTAGTCGTATTCCGGCTTCAACGCGCCGTCATAGGCGTCCCGCAGCACGACATCGAGACGCTGTTCCTCCAGTTCGCCGGCGAACAGCGAGATGCCCATGTCGCGCGCGGCAACGATTTCCGGCGGCTGCTCCTTGAGCATCGACTTGCAGCCGGAGACGTGAAACCCGCCGATCGCAACCGGGACGCCTGCCTCAAGAAATTTCTGCGAGAGATCGACGGCGCGGGGAAACTGGTTGGTCTGGACGCCCACCATCATGATGAGCGCGCGGCCGCCGCCGCGGCGGATGCGGCGGATGATCTTGTCGGGCCGGATCCGAGTGTTGGTCTCATCCATCGTTTGCGCGCGGATCTCCACATCCGGACCCAACACCTGCCGCGCCGCGCAATCGATCAGCAGGCCATTGATCGTGGCAAGCGTGTTGGACGGCATCATCGAGTGAAGCCACTGGATGGGATATCCGTCGGCGTCGTAATGCGACGGCTTGATCATGATGACGTGGAAAATTTCCGAAGGCACGATAACCCTTTCTGCAAATTTAACGGAGGGTCGCACGCTGACGGAGCTTTAGCAATCAATCCCGAGTGCCGGCCCGCGGGGCAGTCTACAAGGACCGCATCGCCAGAAAGATGCCTACCGTAACAATTAATCCTCGGCTATAGTCGAACAATTGTCGCGCCTTCCGCAATATCGGCAAATAAATCCTCGCATCAAACATCGCGCTTACAGTTTCCATGAGAGACAACCGGGCGCGCGAGATGACCTGTCACCAATCGATTGACGAAATAAGGCGCGGCATTCTGCAGCTGCGCTCGCATGTGGCTTGGCTCCGGTTCATGCAGGCCTTCGACCGCGCCGCCAAGGCGAACTTCAACCCTGCCCAGCCGGGCATTCCCGCCGGTCACCGCTTCGGCGGACGATGGACCGACGGAAGCGGCCCGACAGGCGGACCCGCGAAGGTCATTCTCGTTGGCGGGAGAGGGGGGCGGAGGCGCGGCACCCGGACGGCCTACTCACCAAATCAAGCGCTTCGGCTTCAAACAGCAAGAAATCGAACGGAAGGGATCGTCAGAACCCTCCGCAGGCAGGACCCCAACTGGAAACTGCCGCAATCGGCAACCGTTCCGAATTCCTACGACGGATTGATGTCGCATTACACGGCGATACGGAACGCCGCCCAGGCAAGACTCCAGGAACTCGCCCGTATCCGCGCGCTTGGGGCCGGGACACCCGGACGGGGCCACAACAACCCGCCCGGCGCTCGCGGACCGGGCTTGCCTCAACCGGCACGCCCTCCTTTGACGGGCACCATATCCACCCGCTATGGCCCCATCACACTGGCCCCGCCGCCGGGTGCCTAATATTATCGTTCGCATCCGGCACGGCCATTGGGATTTGGCTCGGAGCTGCACTACCGGGAATTCACCGACGCGGCCTACCACAACCTGAAGATAGCGGGCCATTCCGATGCACGGTTGGTGATGTTCGGCAGCAGCGTCACCGGCTTCAGCTATCGCTCGGGGACCAGTTTCGATACCGGCGGGAGAAGCGACTACGATCTTGCCGTCGTCAGCCCGAAACTGTTCGCCGCAGCTTTGAAGGCCGGCGCGCAGCGGCGAGCGGGAGGTCGTACGGAACCGATTGGGCCGAGATCGAAGGTCGCCATTGATCTTGGTTTGAATCCAATAATTGAAACCCTCAACGACATCAGCGGACGCAAGGTTTCCATCATGATTTATCGGGACTGGAACTTTCTCACGACGCGCGGCACCTAAAGGATCCTGCCATGAAGAACCCGTTCCCCGCGTTTGCGACCTATCAGACCGGCACCACGAACCAGCAGGACATCGTCGCGCTGATCGAACGTGAAACCGGCATCGCGTTCGAGGAAGACAGCGACGTCGAATATGGCGACTTCTGGAGCTATCCGCCGCCTAGGGTTCACGGCATTCGCGTCGATGTCGTCGACAACGTGCTGTACGACGACGACAACGACAGCTACTCGCCGCTTTACCCGGACTTTTCCATGGACACGGTGCTCGTCGACATCGGAGTTGAAGACATCAACAATCCGGTCTTCCGCTTTCTTCTGTCACGCCCTGATCGCTTCAAGCCGGTCATTCCGATAACGATCAAGACAATCGTGAATGGCAAAGGCGTCACCGTCTGGGAAGGTTATCCGCCGATCCCTTCGGAGTATTTGGACTGACCTGCGCCCGCTGGGGTTTTCCTCCGGGCTGCATTACCGAGAACTCACCGACGCGGCCTGCCACAGCCTGAAGATAGCCGGCCATTCCGATGCACGGCTGGTGATGTTCGGCAGCAGCGTCACCGGCTTCAGCGATCGCTCGGGCACCAGTTTCGATACGGACGGGAAAAGCGACTGCGATCTCGCCATCGTCAGCCCCGGCGCAGTCTTTTCATCGACATGATGTGAAAAAATAGCGATAACACGCATCCCTCATCACGCGATAGACAAGGGCAACACGGCTTGTCGCCTCGCCCTCTCCGGCACCGACCGGACCCGGTCCGGACGCGGCGAGCCCACCTTGCCTTTTCCAACGGATGAAACCCGATGTCAGACCGCTCCGCCCCTGCAGCCCTCTCTCCGGTTCCCGCCGCCGTGGCGCGGGAGGCTGGCGCGGGTCTCCCGGGATCGCCGCCGCCCACGGGCGTGCCAACCGCAACCGGCTGGCGCTCGCCCTTGATGCTCCTGATGATCATGGCCGCCGCCATGCAGCTTTCCTTTGCTGCCTGGTGGAACCTGATGAACAATTTCGCGGTGCATGAGCTGGCCTTCACCGGCCGGGAGATCGGCATCCAGCAGTCGATCCGCGAGATCCCCGGGTTTCTCGCCTTCACCGCCATCTATGTGCTGCTGGTGATGCGCGAGCAGACGCTCGCCTATGTCTCGCTCGCCCTGCTCGGCGTCGGCGTTGCCGCGACCGGCTATTTCCCGACCGCCTGGGGCTTCTATCTCACCACGCTCGTGATGTCGGTCGGCTTCCACTACTACGAGACCATGAACCAGTCGCTGTCGCTGCAGTGGCTGCCGAAGGAAAAGGCCGCGGCCGGCATGGGCAAGATCATCGCCGTCGGCGCCTTCGCCCAGCTCGTCGCCTATGGCCTTATCTTCGTCGCGTGGAAGACGTTCGAGCTCAGCTTCTCGACCGTGTTTCTGTTTGCCGGACTGCTGACGCTCTGCGTCGTCGGCTTTCTCATCATTGCCTTCCCGCAGTTCCGCGAAGGCGTGCCGCAGCGCAAGTCGCTGGTGCTGCGCAAGCGCTACTGGCTTTATTACGCGCTGACCTTCATGGGCGGCGCGCGGCGCCAGATCTTCACGGTGTTCGCGGGCTTCCTGATGGTCGAGCGCTTCGGCTACGACGTGCATGAGGTCGCCGGCCTGTTCCTGATCAATGGCGTGTTCAGCATGATCCTGGCGCCGAAGATCGGCTCCTGGATCGGGCGCGTCGGCGAGCGGACGGCGCTGACGGTGGAATATATCGGGCTGATCGGCGTCTTCGCGACCTATGCCTTTGTCACCAACGCGACGCTGGCCGGCGCGCTCTATGTGATCGACCACGCCTTCTTCGCCATCGCGATTGCGATGAAGACCTATTTCCAGAAGATCGCCGACCCGGCCGACATCGCCCCCACCGCAGGGGTCGCCTTCACCATCAACCACATCGCGGCGGTGGTGATCCCGGTCGTCTTCGGACTGGTGTGGCTGGTGTCGCCGGCGGCCGTCTTCCTGATCGGCGCGGGCATGGCCTTCGTCAGCCTCGTGCTGGCGCGCATGGTGCCGCGCGATCCGAGCGACGGGAACGAGGTGGACCCGCTGTTTTCACGCGCAGCGCCGGCGCCGGCCGAATGATCGCCCGGCGCACCACGTCGCAATCAAAGGAAAGTCAGGCCTGGCGTTCGGGAACGCGCACGACCAGCCCGTCGAGCGCCTCGGTGACCTTGATCTGGCAGGACAGGCGCGAGGTTGGCTGGACGTCATAGGCGAAGTCCAGCATGTCCTCTTCCATCGGCTCGGGCTGGCCGGTCTTCTCGGCCCAGGCCGGATCGACATAGACGTGACAGGTGGCGCAAGCGCAGGCCCCGCCGCATTCCGCCTCGATGCCGGAAACCATGTTCTTGATGGCATTCTCCATCACCGTGGAGCCAACCGGGGCCTCCACGACAGTCTCGGCGCCGTCGGACGTGATGTAAGTGATCTTTGGCATGGGCGAAGCATCTCGGGATGAAATGAAAGGGCTCGGTTCGAACCCGACATAACCGTTCATCGCCAAAGGTCAAGCGCTGCGCGTGGCCAACCACCCCGCCGACCGCCGCAAAGCTCAGCTTTCGAGCAATCCGTCGATGTAGAAGCCGGCTTCCTCGACCGCAGCGCGCAAGGGCTCCAGATCCGGCATCTCGCCGTCAAGCAGCGCCCGCTCCGCCGCATCCGCCGCATCCGCCACCTTCCAGGCGCCGACGCCCTTGGCCGATCCGTTGACGGTGTGGACATTCTCGCGCAGCACCGCCCTGTCTGTCGCGGTTCCGATCCGCTGCATGGCGATCTCCGCCTGACGGGCGAACAGCCGCAACACTTCGCGTTCAAGCTCGCGATTGCCGAGCGTGTGCCGGCTGAGATGAACCAGATCGACGGGATCCGCGCGCGTCGCCGCGCCCGCCTCGGCCTGCGCCAGTGCCTGCATCATCACCGCTGCCTTTCCTGCTGACCCATCATCCGCGCCCGAAAGATCCGGAGCGCCGTGTCAAGTTCAAGCATCAGCAAAAATGACGAAAATCGGGTTAAATCGCGCGCGCCGTGCCCGGAGCCGGTCAACAAAGTGAATCTTTGGTTAACGCGAATTCACGAATTGTCGCGATCCCGCGTGCAGGACGCGGCCTGTCCCGCCCAGATTGTGCCCGCACAGGGCCGCTGGCCGGCGCGCGACCGGCCGCCGTCGCCGTCAGGACGCGCGTTTCGAAACGGCCGCGCGTCCAGCATCCGTCAGCCGGCACACCAGCCAGTCGGGCTTGATTGGGTTGGAAAACCAAGGCTCTGCCCACCCTGCGGCCATGCAGGCGCGGATCGTTTTCTCGGGTATGCGGCGGCCGTCGCCGTCGAAGAGCGGCAATTTTCCACCCGCCTGCGACAGGCCGCGTGCGAGCCATGCCGCTTGCGCGCGGGTCGGCTTTCGCGACGCCGGCGCGACGGCGCTTCCCTCGCGTGAAGACGTCCGAGCTCCCCCTTTCCTGACCTGCGCCATGCCACCCATCTCCTTGTCATGACTCTGCAAATTCTTGTTCCAGGACGCGGATTGTGTCATTAGCTGTGGTGGTGCGGCAAGTTCGGGCGAGTTGCGTTTAAAGGTCAGAGGCCGACCTTCAACGCTTCCAAGGTCAAGCCCGACGATTTTCGATTTCGGCAGGAATGCCGGAACCGGTGTGCCGTGCAAGGTCTCGCGGCGCCAGGAGCGCCGTGTCACCCGATGTGTAACGAGTACGGACGCGAGGCGAGTTCAAGATGGCAAATCCCCCGAAGGCGAAAGATCCCGCCGAAGCTGCCCTTTCGGCGGTTGAGGAGGCGCTGAAGATCGATTTCGGCGACGACGACCAACAGCAGGCCGCCACCGCCTCGGCGGGCAATGAGGCAAGCGCGCGCAGTGCGGAGACCAGCGCTTCTGACAGCGCGGCGACACCCGCACGCCCGGACTCCAACCGCTCCGGCAACCGCCGCGGGCGCGGCGGCGGACGACCGACCTCGGCCGCCAACGACGACCGCCGCTCCATCGGCAACCTGATCTACGCCTTGCAGCGCCGCCCGACCTCGGCGCCTTTCTGGTTTTCCCTCGCGCTCAGCATTCTATGGATCGCCGGCGGCTGGTGGCTCGCGTCCTCCGCCTTTTCCGCAGAAGTCGCGGCGGTCAGTTCCGCCAATGACATCATGGCCTCCCCTTCGCTGATCCTGATCGCCGTCGCGGTCGTCGTGCCGGTGCTCTTCTTCTGGGCGATGGCGCTGATGATCTTCCGCGCGCAGGAAATGCGCATCGTCGCGCGCGGCATGACCGAAGTCGCGCTGCGCCTCGCCGAGCCGGAGGATGTGGCCAAGGAATCCATTCTCAGCGTCGGCCAGGCGATCCGCCGCGAGGTCGCCGCCATGGGCGACGGCATCGAACGGGCGATCGCCCGCGCCAGCGAGCTGGAGGTCCTCGTCCACAACGAGGTGTCCTCGCTCGAGCGCTCCTACAATGACAACGAGCTCAAGATCCGCTCGCTGATCGACGAACTGGTGACCCAGCGCGAAGCCGTGGTCTCCAACGCCGATCGCGTCCGCGATTCCATCACCGGCGCGCACGAAAGCCTCGCGGCGCAGCTGGATGCAACCTCCGACAAGATCAGCTCCATCGCCGACAGCGCCACCGAGCGGCTGACCGGCGCCATCGACGCCCGCGTCGGCGAGCTGACCGCCACCGTCGACGGCCGCGTGCGCGAGATCACCGACACGTTCAACACCGCCGGCGGCCAGCTGATCGACAGCCTCGCCTCCCATGGCGAAAGCTATGTCGAGCGCCTGACCGGCACCGGCCAGGATCTCGTCGAGAACATGTCGCGCACCGGCTCGGAATTCGCCGAGACGCTGCAAAGCCGCGGCGCGGAGATCAACGACCGCTTCTCCTCCACCGCGAACGCCTTCGTCGAGACGCTCACCACCCGCGGCGCGGAGATCAACGACCGGCTGGAAGAGACCTCGACCTCGCTGTTCACCACACTCACCGAGCGCGGCGACCAGATCAACGAGACGCTGGCATCGACCGGCACCTCCATCGTCGACACGCTGTCGCTGCGCGGCTCGGAAATCACCGAGGCGCTGACCTCGACCGGCCAGAGCGTCGGCGAGACCATCACCAGCCGCGGCGAGGAGATCACCGCCAGCCTGTCGCTCACCAGCGGCAAGCTGATCGACACGATCACCACCCGCACCGAGGACCTGCTGTCGACCCTCGACACCCGGGTCACCGGCCTCGACACCTCGCTCGCCGAAACCGGCGACCGGGTCGTGGAGAGCATTTCACTGCGCGGCCAGGAAGTGACCGACACGATCTCCGTCAAGGGCGCGGAAATCGTCGAGACGCTGTCCTCGCGCACCGAGGAAGTGGCAGAAATCCTGCGCGGCACCGGCGAAAGCATCGTCGTCGACCTGTCGCTGCGCGGTGGCGAGATCGCCTCCAAGCTGGACGAGACTGCCGGCAGCCTGTCGGAAACGATCACCGTGCGCGGCACCGAGCTTGCCGACCGTCTCGGCTCCGTGGGCGACAAGATCCACGAGGCCATCTCGGTCAACGGCGAGGCGCTCGACCAACGCCTCGAGCAGCGCAACAAGGAAATCGCGACGATCATCGACAGCCAGACGACGGCCTTCCGCGTCACGCTGGAAGATGCCTCCGCCGCGCTCACCACGTCGCTGTCGACCCATACGTCCGATTTCGCCCGCACCCTGTCGGAGACCGGCACCGAGCTTGCCCATCTCATCGGCTCGCGCGGCGAGCGGGTGGTCGGCGACCTCAACGCCATCGGCGACCGCCTCGATGCGACGCTGGCCGAGCGCGGCGACACGCTGACGCTCAGCCTCGGCGGCCATCTGGAGAAGATGGAATATCTGATCGGCGAACGCGGCGACGCGCTCATCGCCTCTGTCGACAGCCGCTCGCGCGAACTCGGCGAGACCCTGGACGGGCGCATCGAGTCGCTGCACTCCACGCTCGACCTGCGCTCCTCCACCCTGGCGGAAACGCTGGACCAGCGCATCGAAGGCTTCGACAAGACGCTGGACGGCGGCATCGGCAAGCTCGCCGTGACGCTGGAAAACCGCACGGAACAGTTCGAAAAGACGCTGTCTGAACGCACCGTCGCGCTCTCCGACGTTCTGGAGAACCGCTCCGAGGCGATCACGGTCCAGCTGTCGAACAAGGTCGACGAGGTCGGTGCCTCGCTCAGCGCCCGCGCCGAGGAAATCGGCACCAACCTGTCGAACCGTTCCGCCGCCATCGGCGAGACCATCGAACGTCACCTCGTCAGCTTCGAGGCTTCGATCGGTGAAAAGGTCGAGCTGGCCGCCGTCTCCATGTCGGAGAAGGCCGAGCATCTGGCCGAGACCATGTCGACCGGCACGGCCCGCATCGACCAGGCGCTCGACGCCCGTGCCCGCCAGATCAGCGAGACCCTGATCGCCCGCACCCGCGAGATCGCCGCCGCCTTCGTCGACGGCCAGACCGAGATGTCGAACTCGCTCGACCAGCGTCTGACCGACGCCGGCCAGGTGCTGTCGCGCCAGAGCCAGGACCTGACCGACACGCTGTCCGACCGCATCGCGGAGATCAACGTGTCGCTGGGCTCCAAGGTGTTCGAGGTTGCCGAAACCCTCGACAGCCGCTCGGCCGAACTGGAACGCATCCTCGCCGACCGTCTGGCCGCCATCTCCGGCACGCTGACGAGCGAGAGCGAGCGCGCCCGCCTCACCCTGTCGGAAGTCCTGACGGAAGCCGGCGGCACGGTGGAACGCCTCACCGGCGTCCTCACCGGCGAGAGCGGCAAGCTCAAGGAAACCGTCGAGGTCACCCTTGACGAGGCAACCCGCAAGCTCGAGGGCGAAGGCGCACGCCTGCGCCAGATCGTGCTCGGCTCGGTCGGCGAGGCGCGCGGCGCCATGCAGAGCGAGAGCGAGAAGGCGGCCGA
>MDTD01158511.1_pt1 | contig 10145 bp, 8 predicted proteins | sample 811221 | NCBI WGS metagenome assembly MDTD01 (sample SAMN05326646, study PRJNA326480) | marine metagenome | isolation source: seawater | place: Pacific Ocean: South West | collected 2011
ATATTTCACCATTCTTATCTAAAGCATAAGCATCGCTTATATTTACTTTTCCGTCTCTTACTGACTTAACTTCTGAACCTTTTAAAGCTATTCCTGCTTCAATTAATTCTTTAAAAAAATAATTAAAACTTGCTTTTCTATTCAAACAAATTATTTTAGAATTAATATTCCGATTTTTGTTCATTATAACAATTTTGCATGCTTTAATGCTAATTGTACTTTTTTTTCAGAATCTTTTTTAATTCTTACAAGAGGTAGTCTAACGTCTGGGTTACACATTTTTAATAATGAGGCTGCGTATTTTACCGGCGAAGGGTTGCTTTCTACAAATAAAGTGTGATGCAGTGGTTGAAGTAATTTGTCTATTTCAATAGCTTTATTAATATCTTTTAAGAAATTTTTTTGAAAATCAGAACATAATTTTGCAGCAATATTTGCTGTAACGCTGATTGAGCCAGCACCACCACGTTTATTGAATTCAAGCGCATTATCATCGTTTCCGGTCAATTGTATAAAATTTTTTCCCATTGCTTTTAGTTGCTGGTCAACTCTATCTAAATCACCAGTGGCATCTTTTACACCAACTATATTTTTAAATTCATACAATCTTTTCATAGTTTCTACACTCATATCGATGACTGATCTGGATGGTATGTTATAAATAATAATCGGAATACCAACATTATCATTTATTTTTTTGTAGTGCTGATACAATCCCTCTTGGGTTGGTTTATTATAATAAGGAGTAACAACTAATAATCCATTAGAACCAACTTTTTCAGCATATTTTGATAATTCAACTGCTTCTTCTGTTGAATTAGAACCAGTTCCTGCAACAATTGGTATTTTGCCCCTACATTCTTTTACTGCAATTTCGATAATTTTCTTATGTTCATTATGTGATAATGTTGGTGATTCTCCGGTAGTTCCACCTGGTACTATGCCATTTGTTCCATTTTTTAAGTGATAATCTATTAATTTTATATAAGTTTCCTCATCAAGATTATCATCTTTGAATGGTGTTATTAAAGCAACAATTGAACCTTTGAACATAAATTAATATAAGATAATAATTATTTAAACTTATGCTTTATCGATTAATTAGTCTAGTATTTTTATTCTTAATTTATCAATTTATAAATGTTTATGGACAAAACGTTAATAACTTTCTTTTACCGAAGGAAAAACCATCAATTTTTAAAAAACTGGATGCAAAAAAAACTGATAGTAAAATTTTACCTAAAGATAAGCCAATTAAGAGTAAAAATGAAATTAAAGATAATAAACTTGTAGAAGGTGCACAAAAAAAGAAAGAAATTGTTCGAAAGAAAGAAATTAAAAAGATTAATGTAATAGCTACATTTATATTGCCAAAATCGAAACCTGAGGTTTACAAAAAGATTGAAACTGTTCAAAAATCTAAAATTTTAAAAAAAAAAGATTTTGAAAAAGCAAAAATTATATTTGAAAATATATCCAAAAGAAAATGGTCTACAGCGCTTAAACAAACTAAACGTGTAAAGGATAAAGATTTTAAAGATTTAGTTCAATGGATTTACCTCAAAGAATTAAGTAATTCTGCCTCATTTACTGATTATAAGAATTTTATTTCACGAAATGGAAATTATCCAAGAATAGGCAGATTACAGTATTTAGCTGAAAAAAAAATAAATTTAAGAACTAACAATCCTATAACTATTTTAAGTTGGTTTAATGAATACCCTCCTGTTAGTGGATACGGAAGATTGCGACTGGCTGAAGCAAAATTAAGTCTTAGGGATAATAACGGTGTAATAAAATTGGTTAAAGATGGTTGGACTGATGCAAGATTATCCTCTTCCGAAATTAAGTATTTTAGAAAAAAATTTAAAGATATTTTAAATTCTGAAGATCATATTAAAAGAGCAGATTATCTTGCATGGAATAGGAAATATTGGGATTTAAAAAGAATGTTAAGATATTTACCGAAGGATCAAAGAGCTCTATACAACGCAAGACAAATTTTAATGAGTAATTCTTATGGAGTAGACAATGCTATTTCAAAAGTACCCGGATATCTAAAATCCGATATTGGATTACAATACGATAGACTTAAATGGAGAGCAAGAAGAGGTAGATTAGAACCTTCATTAGAAATTTTATATAAAGTGTCTAATAAGTCCGAAGAACAATTAGTTAGAGGTGATCTATGGTGGAAAGAAAGAGAAAAAATTGTAAGAAGTTTGATTTATAAAAAAAGATATAAAACCGCTTATAAAATTGCTAGTGAACACTCTTTATCTTATGGAGCAGAATTTGCTGAGGCTGAATGGCTTTCTGGGTGGATTGCTCATGTTTTTTTAGACTCTCAAGAATATGCTATAAATCATTTTCTAAATTTTTATGAGAATGTAAGTTATCCAATAAGTTTAGCTAGAGGAGCATACTGGCTTGGTAAATCTTATCAATCAATTAATGATATTAAAAATGCTGAAGCATATTTTTTAAAGGGTTCAAATTATCTTACAACTTATTATGGTCAACTTTCTTTAATTGAATTAGACAAAAACGCAAAATTTGAATTAACTGATCAATCAAGTTTTTCTAAAGAATACGAAAAGAAATTTAACAAAAATGTTCTTGTTGATCATGTGAAACTCTTAAGTGAATTAGATAAAACCAAATACTCTAAGGATATTATCAAACATTTGTCACAAGAAAATATAGAAGAAGGTAGTGAAGTGCTAGCTGCTAGGTTATCAACTGAAGTTGAGAGATATGATTATGCAATTCAAATTGCTAAAAAAGCCTCATACGAAAAAAGATTTTTGTTAAAATATAATTATCCAATTATATCAACACCACGTGAGATAAATAATAAGATTATGCCTAACCCTGCTTTAATATTGTCTATTATTAGACAAGAGAGTGAATTTGATAAAAAAGCAAATAGTAGCGTTGGCGCAAAAGGGATGATGCAATTGATGAAGTACACAGCTAAAATTGTTGCTAAACAGGCTAAATTGCCTTACAGCATAAGTGGTTTAACAAGTGATCCTGAGTATAATATTAAATTAGGAACATATTATTTTGACTCTCTTCTTAAAGAATATAATGGATATTATCCTTTCGCATTAGCAGCATATAATGCTGGACCTAATAGAGTAAAAACGTGGAGAAGAGTGAATGGCGATCCGACTAAAAATCAGTTAAGTTTTATTAATTGGATAGAGCTAATAAGATTTAAAGAAACAAGAAATTATGTTCAAAGAGTTCTTGAGAATGTTAACGTTTATAAATTTATGGTCAGTAATCAATCTATTAATTTAGATGAACTTTTTAGATAAATGGCGGAAGCGGACGGATTCGAACCGTCGGTACGGGAGTTAACCCGTACGGAAGTTTAGCAAACTCCTGGTTTAAACCAACTCACCCACGCTTCCTAATTATTAATTAATTATATTTATAAGTGATTATTTATTATATACCATAACTAATTAATTGCATTATTAGCCTATGAAAACAAAGATTTTAGAGGGATCAATTTATACAATTGGAGCTTCATTATGGTGGGGTGTTTTAGGAGTTTTATATTTTAAATTTGTCTCATTTGCTTCACCAATAGAGCTAACAATACATAGAACGCTATGGACTGCTTTTTTGTTAATGCTAACAACGACTTACTTTAATAAATGGGATCAATTTTTAAAAATCTGCAAATCGGTTAACATGATAATATTGCTTCTTTTAACCGGTTTATTAGTATCAATAAATTGGTTCACTTGGTTGTATTCAATTTCAGTAAATAACATGCTAGATGCATCATTTGGATATTATATTTTTCCAATTCTAAGTGTTTTTTTTGGAAAAATATTTTTAAATGAAGAAATAAATCGTAATAAGACTATAGCAATAGTTTTGGTGTTTATTTCAATAACTTTTTTATTAATTGAATTTAGAAATATTCCGTGGATAGGATTAATAGTATCTATTACATTTAGTTTATACAGTTTAATTAGGAAAAAGATTAATATTCCATCCGACTTAGGTCTTTTATTTGAAACACTTTTAATAACACCTTTAGCTTTAATAATTTTCTATTATCTATTCATCAACAACCTGAATATATTTGGAATAAAAAACCCTGAATTATCTTTTTATCTTTTTTTTGCAGGTTTTATGACTTTGATACCATTGTTTATGTATATAAAAGGTTTTGAACTAATTGGAATTGGACCAGCAAGTATGATTTTTTTTTTAACGCCTACATCTCAATTTTTTTTAAGTATTTTTTATCTAGATCAAAGTATTGATATAAAAAAATTAATAAGTTTTATCATTATTTGGATAGCTGTTCTAATTTATTTAAATGAGCTACGCAAAGAATAAATTAAGATTATTAAAGTTGGAATAATTATTGAAAGTAAAAAAGAAATAAATAGTAAATTCTCCCTTATCAAAATATGAAATTTGTCATGATCCAATATATTCCCTACTAGTAAACTTGATTGAAAATCAAGACTTGGAAAAAATAATAAACCACCAATTAAACCAGTAAAAATTGAAAACAAAGATAAACTTTTATTTATATTTTTATTAAAAAAACCGTAAAAAATTGTAACTACTGCAGCACAACAAAATAAATCTGCAAGAAGAAACAGATATAAGATACTAAAACCTTTTGAAGCAAAAATAAAAACTATTAAACAAAGAGCTAATATTATAATATTTGTTTTTTTTATAATATTTTTTCCATACAATTTAGAACTAATATTTATTCCATCAGTAATAATCAAACTCGAAATTGCATTAATTAATGTATCTATAGTACTTAAGGTTAATGACATTGCTAAAATTAAAATTGCAAATATTATAATGATATTATCATTTAAAATTAATTCAAAAAAAGCTAGATCAGGTATAATTTTTGAGTCTAATGAAAAAGATATAAGTCCAGAGTAACCCATCCAAAAGACTATAATAAAAATTATGACAGAAGAATATATTAAACTTGATTTAAGAATTTTATTATCTCTTGCTGCAAAAACTCTTTGCCAGTTACCTTGATGAAATAAATTAGTTGATGCAACAGCTAAAAAAAAAGTTAAGCCAGCTGTATAATTTGGTAAATAATTCTTATCTATTAACATTGATGAGTTCTCTTTTATTAATTGATAACTAGGAATTTCAATATTTTTCAAAATTAAAAAGAAAGATGACAGAATAATAATTACTATAAATAAAAATTGAAATTTATCAGTTATTATTGATACTCTAAATCCACCTCTTAATATATAGATCAAGCATATTATCAAAGTTATTGCAGCTGTAATCCATAGTGGAGTATTGGATATAAATTTCATTAACGATGAGATAGCTGTTATTTCTGCTATTAAGAAAATTGTTAAATAAAATAAAATTAGAAACAAACATAGCTTAACAATTTTTTTTCCAAATCTCTTTTTTATAAATTCCGTTAAACTTAACCCATTAGGAAATTCTTTTCTTATTTTTGGTCCAAAATTATACAAAAAATACATTGGTGTTGCTGTTCCAAGTGCATAACCAAAAACAGCACCTATACCGCCCCATGTTGCAGCTGATGGTGGTCCAAATAAAATCCAAGCTCCAAGTGCAGAGGCTGTTAAGCTTGAAGTTAATGAGATTTTATTCTCACTTCTGTTTCCTACAATGTAATCGATTTTATTGTTATTTTTTTTTTTTGAATTTAAATAACCTAATCCAATAAAAAATATACCTATAAATATTATGATTATTATCGAAGTTTCTTTTAAAATTAATTCTTTTTCCATTTTCCCTCACTGAATTACCGGTCAGGTTCTTTGGGTTTAATCTCAGTCTTTTAGACACCCCTTTTGAATTATACAACTATTTTAGGAAACGAGTCAAACGATGCTGTATCGATTTTAGATGAATGTTCTCTTCTCATTTTCCATCCTTTACTCAATCCAGCTTGTGCTATACTTATAGCGTATCTCCCATATTTTGAATTTGTCTTATCTATTGCTTTCATTAATTTTTTTGATTTATTTTCTAGTAATGGTGTTAATAGATTTACATCACTTTTATTTGCATCTCTTAAATTCGATAAAATTACGCCTGCTTTCTGGTAAAAATATCCGTATTTATATATTTCTGTTAAAGCTTTTACTGCATTTTTTATTAGTTCAATGCTATTGCTTGTTGCTATTGCTAGATCAATTGTTTTTGAATTTGAATAATATCTTTTATTTTTATCAAATGGGCTAGTTCGTATAAAAACAGTAACTGTTTTTGTTACTTGACCATCTGCTCTAATTTTTTCCGCTGCGTTCAAACAATGTGTGATTACTGACTCTTCTAGTTCCTCAATACTTGTAACTTTTCTTCCAAATGATCGAGAAACACAACAGTTTTTTCTTTTTTCTTGATCTATTTGTAGTTCAATGCATGGAACTCCTCTTAGTTCCATGGCTGTTTTCGCACCCAATACATTTGTACCCTTTTTAACCCATGTATTAGAAACATTCTTTAATTCAAATGCATTGCAAATATTATTTTTACGGTAAAATTTTGATAATTGTTTACCAATACCCCAAACATCCTCGATAGGAAATCTTTTTAAATTTTCATCTATATCTTTTTCAAGATAGATTACTCCTGCCTTCTCTTTTTTTGCTATGTGATTTGCTATTTTACTTAAAGTTTTAGTAGAAGATATTCCTACGCTTGTTGGTATCCCTGTCCATTTAAATACTCTTGACCTTATTTCTTTACCATAATCTTCTATACTTTTATTATCTATAAAGGATAAATCAATGAAAGCTTCGTCTATCGAATATATCTCAACTTTAGGTGAGAATGTTTTTAAAACTCTCATAACTCTTCTTGAGATATCTCCGTATAACGCATAATTTGAAGAAAATACTTCTACTTGATTTTTTTTAACTAGATTTTTTACTTTAAAATAAGGCTCTCCCATTTTGATTCCTAGTTCTTTTGCTTCTCTTGATCTAGAAATTACACAACCATCATTGTTTGATAGAACGACAACCGCCTTCTTGTTTATTTTAGGATTAAAAAGTCTTTCACACGAAACATAAAACGAATTACAATCTACAAGAGCTATCTTGTTTTTTTTACTGATGTACTTGATGGATGACATAGGTTACCACTCCCCAAATAATTACCTCTTGCCCTTCTTCTAAAGGAATTTTATCTGTTTTTTTTTTTGATCCCGATGTTAAAAATGTTTTACCACTTTCTTTTAATATTGTTTTTACTACTAATTCATCGTTGACATTAGCTATTACAGTTGAAAAATTTTTAGGATTAATACTCCTATCCACTATTAATAAATCACCATCATATATTCCAACGCCATTCATTGATTTTCCTTGAACTCTAATTATAAACGTTGCCGGAGAATTCTTTATTAAGTGACTATTTAAATCTACATCATCTTCTATATAATCTGTTGCAGGAGATGGGAAACCAGCGCCTACTTTATGTATATAATAAGGTATTTTTAATTCCATAAATGTTCTTATTTTGTTCTTTTATAAGACAAATGGTCTGGCTAGTCAACCACTATATGGGGCAATATGCGTTTGGAATAAAATAAGTAAAGCAGTTAAAAATACGAAAATATGAAAAAAATATTAAGTATAATCGTAGCAATATTATTTTCGACGGCAGTAATGGCTGATGGTCACGGCAATTCAAAACTTGCAGCAATTAAAAAAAGTGGAGAATTAAGAGTTGGTACGACTGGAGATTGGGATCCAATGTCAATGAAAGATCCATCTACTAACACATATAAAGGCTTTGATATAGACGTAATGAAAGAGTTAGCTAAGGACTTAGGTGTTAAAGTAAAATTTGTACCAGCTGAGTGGAAAACAATTGTTGCAGGAATAACTGCTGACAGATACGACATTTCTACAAGTGTAACAAAGACCCCTAAAAGAGCTGAGGTAGCAGGTTTCACGGCAACGTATTACAAATATGGAACTGTTCCGTTAGTACTGAAAAGAAATTTGAATAAGTTTCCTACTTGGGAATCATTAAATAATAAAAATGTTACAATAGCTACAACTTTAGGAACTTCACAAGAGGAGAAAGCCAAAGAATTTTTTCCTAAATCAAAACTGAGATCTATTGAGGCCCCAGCAAGAGATTTCCAAGAAGTTTTAGCTGGTAGAGCAGATGGCAATATTACAAGTTCATTGGAGGCAAATAAATTGATTATAAAATATCCTCAATTAGCTATAGTGCCAGACGGGGGAAAAAATCCCGCATTTTTAGCTATGATGGTTCCTAAGGGAGATAAAACTTGGAATAATTACGTAAGTAATTGGATTAAAAGAAAACAAATTTCAGGGTTTTTTATGACTTTGGAAGCAAAATATAATCTCAAAAGCTTATAATTTAAGTTTAAATAATCTTAATTTACAAATATAGTCAATGAGTGAATATTTTAAAATTATTTTCTTTATTTTTTTTATTCTCTGGATGTAGTTCAAACTATGAGTGGGGTTGGTATATTCTTAGCCCAGAAAATATTGAAGGTCTTACTAACCTTAAGTTTTTGGTCAGTGGTGTAACTACCACAATTTATATTTCAGTAGTATCCATAATTTTTGCAATGATTATTGGTTTGGTAGTTGCTCTTCCTTCTCTCTCGGATAATAAGTTCTTAAGCTATTTTAATATAGCATATGTAGAAGTTGTAAGAGCAATACCTTTATTAGTTTTAATTCTATGGATTTATTATGGACTTCCAATTATGCTAGGTATCAGTTTTTCTCCTTTTGTATCTGGTATAATCGCATTAACTATTAGCGAAAGTGCTTTTCAAGCAGAAATTTTTAGAGCTGGTATTAACTCAATTTCTAAGGGGCAACATGAAATATCTGAGTCTCTTGGTATGGACTTCTGGAAAAAAATGAGATTAGTAATCTTACCACAAGCTATAAAAGTTGTATTACCAGCAATGGGGAATCAATTTGTATATGTATTAAAAATGTCGTCGTTAGTTTCAATTATAGGAATTGGAGACTTAACAAGAAAAGCAAATGAACTTGTAACAACTACATACAGACCTCTTGAAATTTATACTTTTTTAATATTGGAATACCTATTATTAATTTTAGTTGTCTCATATTTTGTTAGAAAATTAGAAAACAAACTTAATTATAAATAATCTATATCTTAATAGTTTTACTAAAAAGTTTTTTCATATAATATTTCGAAAATAAAAATACTAATATTCCAAATGTCCAATTTATAAAAAATAAACCTAAAAATAAGTCTTTAAAATTTCCGTTTAAGACAAATACTACAACTGACATTGTAGAAAACGGCAACAATACTAATCTTGAAAAAGTTATTATAACCGTATAAATCGGTTTTTTGATCGCTTGAAATAAGGCATTAGTAATAAAAAAGACTGGATATACAGGCCCAATAAATGCTGCTACTTTTAAATAATCAGCGCCGAAATCTATTACTTCTTGATTATCAGTGAAAATCGAGACAATATTATCGGCTAATAAAAAAATAATAACACCTGCAAAAATCATAAATGACGAACCAACTATAATTGCCTTTGTGTAGGATTCATCAACTCTATCAAAAAGTCTAGCCCCAAAATTTTGGCCTGCGATAGTTAAAACTGCTGTGTTTAAACCGATTACTGGCAATAACAAAATTTGTTCAATTCTGAGAGCAGAGCCGTAGCCCGCTGCAGCAAGGTATCCGAATTTACTGACAAAAAATAAAATATTATAAATTCCTAATCCTATCATAAACATGTTCATCATCATTGGCACCGATTGATTTGTAAGATTTTTAATTAATTCAGGTTTTGGAAGAAAACATTGCGGATTTAAATATTTCTTAAGTTCACAACAGTAAACTTTATAAGCCAAATAAATTAATCCTAACAGCTGAGCGATTACTGTAGCGATTGCTAGACCTGCAATCCCAAAAGCAGGGATTGGCCCTAAACCGAATATGAATAAAGGATTAAGACCAATATTTAAAAAAAAACTTACTATTAAAACGTTTCTATAACTTTTAGTATCACCTTGAGCGTTTAGAGCTCCATTTAAAGATATCTGGATTAAAAAGATAAAAGTAAAGAAAAAAATAATATCTAGGTA
>MDTD01162935.1_pt1 | contig 10145 bp, 7 predicted proteins | sample 811221 | NCBI WGS metagenome assembly MDTD01 (sample SAMN05326646, study PRJNA326480) | marine metagenome | isolation source: seawater | place: Pacific Ocean: South West | collected 2011
ATAAAACTTTTGATCAAAATGCATATTTTAATTCTCAAGAACAAAAGTGGGAGTACATAGATAGAGATATCTCTTTAGGTGTTTCATACTATTATGCGGTGACATCAGTTGATAGTTTGGGTAATGAAAGTTGGTTTACAAATAGGAATGAGGTTCCTCTGCAGGCCGTAAGCGCGCCTAAAGACGATGCCAAGAGTGTTAGAGTATTTCCGAATCCGTTCCGGATTACGTCTGGAATCCCCACAGCTGGTCAGGAAAATATGATCACATGGACAAACTTACCATCTCCATGCAAGATATCTATATTCACGACTAGTGGCAAACTAATAAAAGAGATTTTTCATGAGGGTTTAGCCGGAGATGCCTCATGGAATCAGAGAACCGATTCTAGACTCATCACATCGCCTGGAATATATTTTTGGGGAGTTGAATCTGACTTAGGTAATGCTAAAGGCACATTAGTGATAATAAAATGAAACATGCTGTTACAATATTTCTTTTTTTAGAATTTTTACTTGGTCAAATTGAATATGGTTTTAATTTTTCTAAATCTGGTTCTGCTGGGTTCCAATTTTTAATGATAGAAGCAGATGCTATTTCGGCAGGTTTATCTGGAGCTTCTTCGACATTAAATAGGGGAGCAAAAAACTCTTTTGTAAATGTTTCAAGCATAACGGGAACAAATGAATTTTCAACTTCATTATCAAATGTAAACTGGTTGGCAGGGTCTAATTTGAATTCTGCATCACTGTCATTTAGAAAAGGTAGTAACATATATGGTCTAGGGATTCTATCATTTAACATCTCAGAATTTGAAGAGACAACTGTAAGCAGTCCAATGGGCACGGGGAGGCAGGTTAATGCTGGTAATAACTTATTGTGTTTTACAGTTGCAAGAAATTTTACAGATAGGTTGAGTCTTGGGTCTTCCATTAAATACGTTGAAGAATTATTAGATGATTACACATACAATAATATAATGTTTGATATTGGCTCTTTTTATGAAACAGGATTTAGGAATTTAAATTTGGCTTTTGTCTTTCAACATCTTGGCCCAGATGTAACCCCGATAAATACGAAATTCAGATCACCAATGCTATTTAGACTTGGTGCGAGTGATAATTTATTTAGTGATAGATTCCTTAAAGCAAAATTATTATTTGAGTTAATTCATCCCACTGACGGTGAGGATTTCTTTATAATTGCTCAGGAAATATCAATTTTTGATAAACTATTTTTCAGGTATGGAAATAAAATAGAAAACAAAATTTTTGGTCAGTCAATTGGTATAGGCATTAATGATTTTGAAACATTTAATGGTCTTAAAATCTCTATTGACTATAGTATTCTATTTATGGATTATATTTTTGATAATATCAATATAATCTCTGTTTCTTTAAATCGATGAATCTTGCAGTGAAAGCACGGGGTATATTTTTATTTTTTTCATTTATATTATTTACTAGCGCATGTGAACCAAACCTCAAACACCAAATAGAATATTGGTCTGTTGGTGGTGCAGCAGATAGTGATTACAATGCGTCAGAACTGTTTAACTCTAGATCTACTTTTGATGTAGAAACAATTTCTATACCCTGGACTGAGCATGAGAAAAAAATTCTTACTGCGATACTCAGTGGTAACCCCCCAGATATAATTAGTGAATTCGCACCTGTAAAACTCTGGGCCAGTAGATCTAGTTTAGAACCTCTTGATATATACATTGAGCAAGATAATTTTGATACAAGTAAATTTTTCAATATTCTATGGGACGATATGAAGTGGCAAGGGAAAATATATGGTATTCCCTTAAATACAGTTTCATATGCTTTTTTTTGCAACCAAGATGTGTTTAATGAACTCCAAATCGAATCTTTACCCAAAACATGGAAACAAGTACGAGATGTATCTAAAAAAATGGTTACTTTTGATAGGAATGGTTTTTTAAACCGAGTTGGATACCTTCCAAATTATGGAAATTTTAGGACATCAAACGTAATCGCATGGCAGCTCGGACAAAAATTTATTGATAAGGAAGATAACGTTAATTTTTCTTCAAGCGAGTTACAAAGGTCTTTTTCATGGGTTAAAAATTTCATAGATGAAATAGGTTTGGATAATGTTTTGCAACTAATGGGAACATTTGGTGTTGGGGATCAACATGGTTTTATTTCAGGAAAAGTAGCCATGATGATTCTTGATAGTAGTTTTCCAGAGGTAATTTCAAGGTACAATCCTAAATTAAATTATAAAGTAATACCCATTCCATCATTTGAAGGTTCGGAAACAGTCTCAAGCTCTGGTACTTGGTGGGTTGGTATTCCTAAAGGAGCAAAGAATCCTAGAAAGGCATGGGAATTCATTAAGTTTATTTCAGATAAAGAAAATCAGATTGATTACCTTAACAAAACAGAAGAGAGTTTACTTTCTGCAAATGAAGAAGTCGCCTTGATGATGCAGTCAAAAGAGATGCCTTTTGGCGATATATTTATTTCGCAGCTTAGAGTTAGCAAATCACCAAGTATAATTCCGCTTGCTCACGATAAATTTTGGGAAGAGTACGATAGGGCAGAGCAGAGAGTTATAAGAAATAATGCTAATGTCAGCAAAGTTTTATCTATAGCTGAAAACCAAATTCAGCTTGAACTAATTAAGTCAAAAAAATATTATGACTTTGTATCTAAAAAAAGATTAGAGAAATGAATCACCGTCTGATTGTTATTCTATTTTTATCACCTTGGGTTATAGGTTTCTTAGGCTTCGGGATTTATCCTATTGTTATATCATTTTATTATAGTTTATGCCAATATGATGTTTTACAAATTCCAATGTATGTTGGTCTTGAGAATTACAAAAATATTTTTTTTAAGGATATATTATTCCTAAAAACAATCTCTAATACATGTATTTACACATTTTTAAGAGTTCCTCTGAATATTGTTCTCTCTCTTCTTTTAGCTATTCTATTAAACCGAAACTTTAGAGGGATAAGTATTATTAGATCTATATATTTTCTCCCTTCATTAGTATCCGGGGTAGCTCTTTCTGTAATTTGGATGTGGATTTTTAATCCGCAGATAGGACTTCTAAATATTATAATTAGTTTTTTTGGTTTAAAAGGACCACTTTGGTTGCAAGACCCTCAATGGTCTAAACCATCTCTTGTGATTATGAGCTTGTGGAGCATTGGCGGCGGCAGGATGTTAGTCTTTTTAGCAGCATTACAAAATATAAATCCGCGACTATATGAAGCATTTAAACTGGATGGAGGAAGCAATGTTCAGGCGTTTTTCCACATAACTATTCCGCTGATTTCACCAGTACTATTCTTGTGGTCTATTATTGAGGTTATTGCATCAATGCAGGTTTTTACTGAGGCGTTCATTATGACTAAGGGTGGGCCTCTAGATAGTACCCTTTTTTACAATTTATACCTCTATAACCAGGCTTTTGAAAACTTTAATATGGGCTACGCCTCAGCATTAGCATGGATATTATTGGTTATAACTTTAATAATCACTACTGTTCAATTTAGACTTTCTAGAAAATATGTTTATTATGAGGGATTAAAATGAAAAAAATTATAATCCCTGCCATATTAATATTAGGAGCCTTACTATCCTTACTTCCTTTTTTGTGGATGCTTGTAACATCCTTGAAGCCAGGAAGTTATAGTTTATCAATTTCTTTTGATACTCTGTTTTCAGGTTTAAGTGTTCAAAATTATAAAATTATTTGGGAAAAAATACCTTTAATTACCTATACTAAAAATTCTTTAATTATTTCGATCTCAACGATTATTGGGACCGTCTTTTCTAGTTCATTTGTTGCATATGCTTTTTCAATACTCGAGTGGAAATATCGTGACAAGATTTTTTTATTTATTATTTTTACAATGATGATCCCACTGCAAGTAACGATGATCCCTGTTTTTGTTATATATAAACAACTTGGATGGCTAAATTCTTTTAAACCTTTAATAGTACCAGCATTTCTTGGTGGCGGTGCGTTTAATATATTTTTATTCAGACAGTTTTTTTTAAACGTACCACGTGAAATAATTGATGCGGCGAAAATGGATGGTTTAAATCATTTTCAAATTTATTACACCATTGTTTTGCCGATGGCTAAATCTATTGTCGCTACCGTTTCGATAATTACTTTTATGTTCACTTGGAACGACTTCATGGGACCACTGATATACTTATCTGATAAATTAAAAGGAACACTTGCTCTTGGAATTATGTTATTTGTCGGCCAAAATCAAACAGAGTGGGGACAAGTAATGGCTATTTCAATTTTGATGATAGCTCCTGTAATTTTCATATTCATTTTATTTCAAAAATACTTTATCAGTGGTTTAATGTTTGGTGGTAGCAAAAAATAGCAACTTTATTTAATTGATGATTCCAAATTCTAAATTTTTTCAAAGTGACGAGTTAAAGCATGATCTAAATAGTCATTTTAACCCTCCTGGTTTAACAAATTTTATTGGAGTAGCTCAAGCTGACAACGATCTCACTGGTGTAAGAGGATTAAACTTTCCCCCCTTTGGGACCTCGCTTAATCGAACCTGCGGCCTTTATTTAGATGGAGTTTATTTTCCAAGTAAAAACATTCCGGTATCTTTTCAATGGAGACCTGACAGAATAACAAGGAAGACAAAACTTGATGGAATAGAATATCAAACAGATACGATGCTCCTTCCTTTCCAAAATGTTTTGATAATTAGGTTTAGAGCAAAAAATACCAGCGGAACAGAACAGAATAAAAAGATCAAACTTCAGCTTAATGGTGGCATAACAAAAAACCTAAAAGACTGGGCTAATTGGATCCCTCCTATGGAAGAAAATAATAATCAGGAGTTTGATTTTTCTAGAAACGCCATAATTTACTCTGCCAAAAATAGTAAAGCTCATTTACTACAATCTGTGACTGGAAAAGTCGATAAAGTTGATCGGTTTGGTATTGAAAAAACTATGCATATTGCACCTAATGCTGAGAAAGAATTTTATTTTTTTGCTATTCTAGATGAAAGAATAAATAGTGCTCAGAGAATGTGTGATCAGTTAAATCAAAAAAAAGAATCTCTTTTCAGGGACAATACGAAATTTTGGGATAAAGAAATAATATCTGTTTTTAATAAAGATGACTCAAATTATGATGGTTATTTACCAGTTATAAGGACAGAAAATAAATCTCTTGAAAAACTTTACTACATGGGTATAATGGGAGTTATTTATTTTAGAAGAGATAATCCGATCTCTTGTATGGGTAGGGCCTATGACACGCTAATGCCGCGCTATTGGCAAACAGTTACTTTTATGTGGGATTATTATTTGAGTGGCACCTTGCATGCAATGTTGGATCCGGATGTGATGAAAAAGTATTTAGAATATTGGATGAAAATGGATATTCACACCTGTTTTGGGTCAGAGTACATATCTGGCAAATCTGTTGGAAATTGGTATTCTATTAATGATCATGCTATGGTAATGATGATAAAAGAATATTTACGATGGACAGGTGATTACCAATGGCTTAATTCTAAACCTGATAAAATTAAAACCGTGTCACAATTCTTTGATGATTATGTAGACGAATACAAGAATTTTATGTCCAAAAATAAACTTGCTGATTATGGTGGAATAAATAATTTACTTGAATGTGTAAGCAGCTATGTACATGAGGTTGCAAGTTTAAATGCTGCCAATATAGCCAATTTAAAATATGCATCTGAACTTTATCTTTTTTTAGGAGATGAGAATAAATCAAAGATCCTCTTGGATTCTTGTTCTCCCATTTTAGAGGCTTTAAATGATCTATATGTAGAAGGGAAAGGCTATTGGAGAGCACGACAGCCTGATGGGACACTCTTTGATGTGCGCCATGCATATGATTTCTTTACAGTCATTAATACCATAGGTGATTTATACCTGAAAGATCGGCAGAAGAATGAAATGGTTTCATTTTTCTTAACTGAATTAAAAACTGAAAAATGGATGAGAGCATTGTCTGAATCAGATAATGATGCTATGTTTAGCCTAAGACCAGACCATCAGTGGAATGGAGCTTATCCAGCATGGCCATCTCAATCATTAATTGCATTGATTAAATGCGGTGAGATAGAAATAGCAAAAAGTTGGTTAGATGGTTTAGCAGCTAGTGCAAACCAAGGACCATTTGGGCAAGCACATTTTTCTGAGACAATTATGGATATGGATTCAAATGGAGCTAGAAAATCATCGGCTGAACAACCGTGGATTTGTGATTGGACCTGCTCTTCAAACGGTAATTGGTTTGATGCAATAGTTAACGGTTTTGCTGGAATAAAAACAACACTCGATGGAGGTATTATTGCCGACCCAGTGATTGATGATATTGAACTCTTTGGAATAAATCACTTTGGTAATGAATATGATTTAACAAAGTCTGGACTTAAGAGGAAAAAATAATTGAGATTAGGACTAGAATTAGGAGGTACCAACTTTAAACTAGGTCTGATAACCGAAGAAGCACTAGTAGAGAGAATCCAAGTGTTAAAATCAGATGAATTTTTTAGCGCAAAGAATTTATTGAAAAGTCTCGAAAAAAAAGTTGATTTGTTTTTAGGTAATAGGAAGGTTACCAGAGTTGGAATTTCTGCAAAAGGTATAGTCGATGTTGAAAAAGGTATGATTGTTGATGATGTTGGTGAAGCAAAATTTTTTTCGAACATTTTATTGAGAGATTTTTTTTCAAAAAAATTTAATGTACCATCCAACATTGATAATGATGCAAGGTGTTATGCTTTAGGTGAGTGGAAGTTTGGTGACTGGGGAGATTCAAAAAACCTGACCTGTATCACTCTTGGTACTGGAGTTGGATGTGCTTCTATATTAAATGGAGAACTTTTTTACGGATCTGATCATTTAGGGGGAGTGCTGGGCGGTCACATAAGCATTAATAGAAATGGACCTCAATGCCCATGTGGAAACATAGGCTGTTTGGAGATGTTTTGCTCGAAGAATGGTTTGTATAGAATATTTAAGAAATCAAATTCAAGATTTGCGAATCATGAGGATCCAGTAAAATCATTTTTTTCGCATATTAGTGAAAAAAAATTAACAGAGAATAAAACTTTTAATGATTTTATTAATAATTTGTCTATTGGATTAACAAATATAATTCATGCATATAGTCCTGATATATTGATATTAGGCGGTGGTATAATGAACAGTTCTGAAATTATTTTGCCTAAGCTAAAGAAAAAAGTAGATAAGATGGCATTTACTTATCCTAAAGGAAGATGCAAAATTTTTTCATCTAAATTAGGTAATCATGCGCCACTTCTTGGTGCGACATTTCACCCAAATCTGGAGAATTAATTGAATAAAAGATATAATAATCTAATAAAAAAAGATGAGAAAAATTTTCCCAGAGGTCTCTACCAGACTCACCCTACGTTTGAAATAGGGAGCGGAAAAATATTCAGTGGGTACAAAGCATTATTTAGTAAAATAAAAGATAAACACAAAAATAACTGTAGTGTTTTTGTTATTGATGGTTTCAATGGACTAGACTGGAATCAGTTAAAAGATTCTTTGACTGAATTATTTTCAGAAGGAAAATATAAAGTCTCTTGGGAAGGTATCAGTAATTGCTTACTCCCAGAAAAAAATATCAATTCTCTGATTGACCCATTTCTTGGTAAGAATGATCCACTATGGGGTACTCATTATCCATTTGGAATGGAATCTTTTTTTGATCCATTAAAAATTTCAAAATTAAGGATCAAAGCAGCTAAAAATAAAAATAGTAATTCTATTTTTATAATATACGGCTCTGGATCTGGTATACTAGATATTTATGACTGCCTGATTTATGTGGATATCCCAAAAGATTTCTTGCAAGAAAATGCAAGAAAAAATAAGGTAAAAAATATAGGATCATCTAAATTTCTAAAATTTGGTCAATTTTATAAACGTTCTTATTTTGTTGATTGGCCTGCGCAAAATAGAAAAAAACGAGAGTTGTTACCAGATGTTGATATTTTAGTAGACCTGTCAAACCCATCTTCTCCTAAAATAATGAATGGTGATGATTTTAGAAATGCACTAAGTTTACTTTCAGAGTCCCCATTTAGACCTCGACCTTGGTTCTATCCAGGTCCTTGGGGTGGAAAATTTATGCAGGGTCATATGGGGTTAGATCCAGATGAGCCAAATTTTGCTTGGTCTTTTGAGTTAATTGCTCCAGAAAATGGTGTAGTAGTCAAGAGTGATAAAGAGACATTAGAATTTTCTTTTGATTTTATCATGTTCCAGGAGAACAGAAAAATGTTGGGTAAAGAGACAGCGAGGAGGTTTCAATATGAGTGGCCTATTCGCATGGATTACTTAGATACGATAAATGGTGGAAATCTTTCTACTCAGTGCCATCCTAGGCCAGAATTTATGATTGAGAACTTTGGTGAAACCTACACTCAAGATGAAACATATTACATATCTGTTGCAAAAGAAGATGCAAAAGTTTATGTCGGACTAAATGAGAACATTAATGCTTTAGAGTTTAAACAAAAGCTTTTGGAATCTGAACAAAACGGTAACGAAGTAGATATTGAAAAATATGTTCACTCAGTTGAGGTCAAGCCCCATGATCTCATTTTAATTCCAAATGGAACAGTTCATTGCAGTGGGGAAGGTAATCTTGTGCTGGAGATAAGTGCGACTCCATATATTTTTACTTTTAAGATTTATGATTATTTGCGTAAAGATTTGAATGGAAACTTGCGTAAGCTAAATATTGAACGTGCCTTTGAGAACATTAGACAGGAACGAACAAGCACTTTTATTAATAAAAATTACATACCACAGCCAAGGCTTATTAATCAAGGCGATGATTGGAAAGATTTTGAAATATATAACCGAAAAGAATCCTTTTATAATATTAACCGTATAGACTTCTTGACTACGTGTTCTTTAGAGACTAAAGGTAGAGGTTTGATAGTTAACTTAGTTGAAGGAAGAACAATTAAACTTAAATCAAACAATGGCAGGATAGCTGAATTAAATTTATATGAGACAATGGTTATTCCTGAGGCTTCAATTTTAATTACAATAACCAATCAAACAATTCACAAGTGTAAGCTTGTCTATTCATTTGTTAGATCCTCGGCTATCGATAATGGATTAAATGATCCTAAGGTATGAAAAAAATATATTATACATCTTCTTACTGGTCATTTCCAGTGGATGTTATTTTGATGAAATTAATCAGCCTGAAAATGTAGGCACAAATCAATCTGTATCTATATACATTAACATTGTAGACAACGTTCCAGAAACAAATAATCCTCATAAAGGGATACTTTCAGTTTTAGTTCCAGAGGACTGGGAGTTCAATTCAGGCACTTACTCATCAGCAAATTTTTCTGGAAGTTTTTTACAATCAGATGTTTGGAGAGATTCTACCGAATCGTGCTACCCGGCAGTTTCATTTGGATCTTCAATGAAGTGGATTACACTTATTTCGGATACCGGCTATACATATGAAAATGAAACTAGTGTATCAATAGAATTAAGTTTAGCATCTGGAACTGCAGAAGGGTGCTTCTCTATGGCATATCTCACTACCAAAGCTACTCCCAATTTAATTTGCTCGGGTAATTCATTTGCACCATTAAGCTTCCCCCATCATGTACAAGTAGGCAATAGCACTGATTGTAATTTTCCTCCGGAGGCAGCTCCAGAGACTCAATGGTCTGAGCTATTTCATCGCTACAGTGGTTGGACAGGCGCTGATGGAATATATTCAATTCCGCTAAATGGTAATGAAACAAATTCTGAAAAGACATTATTTGTTTTTAGTGATACTTTTATTGGTGATGTTGATTCATTAACAAATCAAAGGCTTGCTCCAACATATATGGTAAACAATACTTATGCTATTTTAGAAGGGAGCGAGCCAAATAATGATAATATTCAATTCTATTATGATACAGACACCGATGGTCTACCAAAATCCTTTTTTGAACCTAACACCCCAAATTCATTGCCTGGTGATTGGTATTGGCTCATGGATGGAATTAGCATCAACGAGACCATTTACCTTTATGCTTTAAGAATGGACTATGACGTGCCTCCATTTTCTGTTGATGGTGTAGC
>MDTD01000506.1_pt1 | contig 10144 bp, 13 predicted proteins | sample 811221 | NCBI WGS metagenome assembly MDTD01 (sample SAMN05326646, study PRJNA326480) | marine metagenome | isolation source: seawater | place: Pacific Ocean: South West | collected 2011
AAGATGATAAGTTTAAAAAAAATGATAATATTATTCTTACAGGCTTCAGAGTAGGTGAAGCTTTTTTTGGTGGCTTTTCTCAATATGCAAAAGTCGACTCAGATTTTTTAATTAAAACTCCAAAAGATTTAGATAATAAAAAAACAATGATGCTTGGCACTGCTGGTTACACAGCTTTACTTTGTGCTTTTGCTGTAAGAGCAAAAGAGGAACTTTTATTAGGATCGAAAGTAAAAGATGTACTAGTAACCGGAGCAACTGGGGGAGTAGGAAGTTTCGCTGTCATGATTTTATCTAAAATGGGGTATGATGTACATGCCGTGACTGGAAAAAAGGATAAGTCAGATTATCTAAAAAATCTTGGTGCAAAAAGCATTATTGAGAGAAAAGAATTTGATGGAGAAAGTAAATTGTTAGAAAAGGGAATTTGGGACGGTGTTGTAGATACAGTTGGAGGATCAGCGTTAACAAAAATTTTCGCTCAAACGAAGCCAGGTGGAATTGTTGCTGCTTGTGGTAATGCTGGAGGAATTAAAATAAATACAAACGTTATGCCATTTATTATTAGAGGTGTTAAACTTTGGGGTATAGACTCATCTGGCTCATCAATAAAAAGAAGGGTATTTGTCTGGAATGAGGTAACAAATTTGATCGATTTTTCTTTAGTTGAGAATTTTACTAAAGAAATTTCCTTATCTGAATTGCTCGATACTTATCCAAAGTTATTAAAAGGGGAATTTTCAGGAAGAGCTATTGTCAATCCTAACAAATAGGTGGTGATAAATGGATTGGGATAAATTAAAAATATTTCATACTGTTGCTGAAGCTAGTAGTTTTACAAAAGCCTCATCAATATTAAATTTAAGTCAATCAGCAATTAGCAGACAGATTCAATCGTTAGAAAATGATTTAAAAATAAAGCTTTTTGAGCGACACGCTAGAGGATTAGTTTTAACTGAAAATGGAGAATATCTCTATAAATCTGCCCATGAGGTTATAACGAAATTAAAAGATGTAGAGTCTAATTTAAGTGGACATAAAGATAAACTGAATGGAAAACTGACAGTCACCACTGTTGTAAGTTTTGGTACAACTTGGTTGACACCCAGAATAAAAGAGTTCATGGATCTTCACCCTGAAATAGAAATAGAATTGATTTTCGATGATAAAGAGCTTGACCTTGCAACTCGTCAAGCTGATGTGGCTATTCGAATGAGAAGACCTAAACAATTGAACTTAATACAAAAAAAATTTGTAGATTTTAATTATCATATATATGGATCAAATGAATATTTAGAAAAAAATGGATACCCTAAAAATTTAAAAGATTTGGATAAACATAAATTTATAACTTATGGAAAAGGCGCTCCATCTCCTGTATACAATCCTGATTGGGTTTTAAAAGTAGGAGCGAAGGATGGAAAAAAAAGAAAATCTTTGTTAAAAGTTAATAGCGTATACGGTTTATTATTAGCAGTACAAAGTGGGGTTGGTTTAGCCGCTTTACCAGATTATATTGCTCATAATATTAGTGGCATTACAAAAGTTTTACCCAATGACCCTGGAAAACCAACAGAGACACATTTTGTTTATCCAGCATCACTTAAAAATAATGCAAGATTAGTTGCTTTTAGAAATTTTTTATTTAGCAAGGTAAATGAATGGAAATTTTAAATTTTTTAATTCCTTTTATAATTTTATTAACAATTGTCGTTTTTGTTCACGAGTATGGCCACTACTTTTTTGCTAGAAGGTATGGCGTAGGTGTTACTGATTTTTCTATCGGTTTTGGCAAAGAGTTATTTGGATTTAACGATAAAAATGGTACGCGATGGAAATTTTGTTTAATACCATTAGGTGGTTATGTAAAATTTTTTGGTGATCGTAATGTCTTCAGTCAATCTGAACAAAAAGAGATACTAAAAAGATATAGTTTTGAGGACCAAAAAAAATTATTTGCAGTAAAACCTTTATATCAAAGATCTTTAATAGTTTTCGGAGGCCCATTGGCTAATTTTATATTAGCAATTTTTATTTTTAGTTTTATATATATGTTTGCCGGAAAAGACTTTACTCCAGCTAAAATTTCAGAAGTTCAAGAAGATAGTCCAGCGTTTGTATCAGGGTTAAAGGAGAATGATTTAATAATAAATATTAATGAGCATAAAGTAAAAAGTGTATTAGAAGTACCTACTTTTATTAATTCTTCTAATAAAGAAGTTATAAAGATAACTGTTATTAGAAATGAAAAAGAATTGATCTTTGATGTTAAGCCTAAAGAAATCTTAGATAAAGACAATTTAGGCAATAATATAAAAAAAAAAATAATAGGTATTAAAATAGCTCCTCTTAATGAGGAATTTAATAGGCAACGTTTAGGGCCAGCAACTGCACTCTTTTATGCAACTAAAGAAACTTGGTTTGTGACAAAAACTACAATGCAATTTGTTTTTTCACTTTTTCAAGGTAAAGGAGACACTTCCCAACTGGGTGGACCAATAAGAATTGCTAAAATTACAGGACAAGTAAGTCAATATGGACTCATAGCCTTTTTAAGTATAATGGCATATATCTCTATAAGCTTAGGCTTAATAAATCTTTTCCCCATACCCCTTTTAGACGGAGGCCATTTAATGTTTTATGCTATTGAAATGATACTTGGCAGGCCATTAAGCCAAAAAACTCAGGAAGGCTTTTTTCGAATCGGTTTATTTTTGTTGTTATCTTTGATGTTTTTTACTACTATAAACGATCTTAGAGATTTAGGCTTATTTTAAGCCATTTTTAAACACTAAAAATATCAATAAAATAAGGGTTTTTTAAACACAATATATGGTGTTAATATTTAATTTTAACACAAAAAAAATGTTGATTTTCTTATGTTTTTGTTGAGATTAAATAATTAAAAGGGGCATAAATGAATAAAAAACAATTAGTAGCAAAAATATCGTCCACATTGGGTCAAAGCAAGGCTGACGCTGAAAGAACTTTTGACTCAATAACAACGATAATTCTGGATGCGTTAAAAAACGACGACACTGTTAAAATTGCTGGATTTGGAACTTATAAAGTTGCAAAAAGGAAGGCAAGAGTTGGCAGAAATCCAAGAACCGGAGAATCTATACAAATAGCGGCTTCACAAAAAGTAAAGTTTTTACCAGCTAAAAGCTTAAAAGAAATGTTTAATAGATAAACTAAATTTTTAGCCCTTAATTGAAATTTTCAATTAAGGGCTAAACTACTTGCAAAAACTGCATACCTAAGATTTCGTCATTTCAATTCTAAAAATTTTTTCCTTAGTTATAAAATTCTTAATAACAAAGGAGAAATAATGTATAAAATAATAAAATTGATAGCTGGAATAATTGCTTTAAGTAATATTTCGGTATCGGCTTTTGCTGAAACAACAGTTTCTGCGGAGGGCCAGTATATATTTAATTCACTAGCTTTTTACATAGGGGGAGTTCTAGTTGCTTTTATGGCAGCAGGCTTCTGTATGTTAGAAAGTGGTCTAGTCACAAATAAAAGCGTTTCAACAATTGCAGCAAAAAATGTTGGTAAATTTGCAATTTGTTCAATAATTTTCTTTTTATTTGGATATCAAATGGCTTATGGAATACCTGAAGGAGGTTATATAGGCTCTTTCTCAATTTGGAGCGAAGGTTCTAAAATTGATACGGGATACTCTGATAGCTCGGATTGGTTTTTTCAAACAATGTTTGTTTGCGCAACTGTCTCTATAGTATCAGGAGCAGTGGCTGAAAGAATAAAAATTTGGCCTTTTTTTGTATTCGCTGTAATCATGTCTGGATTTATTTATCCTATTTCTATGGGCTGGCAATGGGGAGGTGGCTGGTTAAGTTCAGCTGGCTTTTCTGACTTTGCTGGGTCCACACTTGTACATGCGTGTGGAGGTGCCGCTGCTTTAGCTGGAGTAATCGTTTTAGGTGCAAGAACAGGTAGATTTTCCGGTTCTGGAGCTAAAAGAGTGATGGTTCCATTTGCTGCTTCAAGTATTCCTCTAACCACACTTGGAACTTTTTTATTATGGTTTGGTTGGTTTGGTTTTAATGGAATGAGCCAATTAGCAATGGGAACATTCGACGATGTTACTGCAATAAGTAAAATCGCTGTGAATACACATTTAGCTGGTGCAGCTGGGACATTCGCAGGTGCTGCGGTAAGTAGGTTAATTGGAGGTAAAACAGACGTAATAATGATGTTAAACGGTGCTCTAGCAGGTCTAGTAGCAATTACTGCTGAACCTCTTACACCAAGTCCTATGGCTGCTTTATTTATAGGTGCGATAGGTGCCGTAATTATGTATTTCGGAACAAAAATGTTGGAAAATTTTGGATTGGATGACGTTGTCGGCGCTATACCAGTTCATATGTTTGCTGGTATATTTGGAACATTAGTAGTTCCAGCAACTAATGGTGAGACAAGTTTTGGAACACAATTAATTGGAACAATTTCAGTGGTAGGATTTAGTTTCGTATTATCTTACGCTGTATTTTTGGCTTTAAAATCAACAATTGGTTTGAGAATTAGTAAAGAGGCTGAAAAATTAGGAACCGATAAAGCTGAAATTGGAGTAGTTGCTTACGCCATCAGAGATTAATTACATCCCTCGTTGTAGTTAAATTTAGGCCCGAGAGATCGGGCCTAAAAATTTAGGCTTTATTTTCCTCCCAAAGTTTTTGCCAATCAATATTAGGGGATATTCCATATATTGAATTAATATTTGTAAAGTGAACAGATAGTGAGGGAATTGGGGATATACATAATTCTTTTTTAAAAATTTTATGTAGTGGTTTTTCAAACGGGTAATGTTCAAATTTACACATATTAGTAAGCGGATCCCAATATTTCTCTATCATAGTTTTGCTTGTTAAAAAGGAGCATAATGTTTCCTCAACTTTTCTCCAATGATATTTATTTCCAAGCAAAATATTTGTATTTTCGATTTTATTATATAAATAAGGATAATCTGTTGAGCAAATAAATAATTCGTTATTTAATTGAGAAGAAATTCTTTCGTATGAAAAAATCATTTCTTCTAAAGAGTCGATTGTGTGAAGATAATCGTCTTCAATAAAGTAAATCAAATCCTCACACTCTTTAGCTTTTAGTAAAGACTGATGAATATTTGACATATTTGATATTTGATTGAGTGATACTTCTTTGTTTTCCTCATTAATCTTTTTAATATTATTGGAAAATTTTGTTATGTCTAGATTTAAAAGGTCAGGGTTAATATTATTTTTTTTAAAAAGATTTAAAACTTTTTCAATATCATTTTCTTTTGAATTATGATCAATTATAGTAAATTTTACTTTTATTTTCTTTAATATTTTACTTTCCAGATAAGAGCGTATAAGTGAATTAATTGATCGCAAAGTATATTCTCTTTTACTTTTTTCAAAAATTCTTTTTTTATTTTGGGACAACATTTCAACACTCATGCAAGTTCTTATAATTATGTCTAAAGCTTTTACTTTTCTCACAATTTTTACTTCACCAAGGGGAATATTTATTGATTTTTTACCAAGTATACTTAAGTCATTACCTATAGCTTTATCCATTGATGGAATATAAAAATTACTTTGATCTATAATTTCAAAACCTAAAATTCTGCAAATTTTAATAAAAATTTTTTTAAAAAAACCTTTTTTATAAGTATTTTTAATCTCTTTCATTATATTTAATTATATGATGTATTGTAATATCATGAATATAAAATCTTCTAAAGAGCTTGTTGAGGAAGCAAATAAATCAATTAAAACAATGAATCCTGAAGAAATAAAATCCTTAATCAAAAAAAACGAAATCACATTAATAGATATTAGAGATATTAGAGAGTTATGGCGAGAGGGAACTATAAAAAATTCGATTCATATACCTAGAGGTATGCTAGAGTTTTGGCTTGATCCATCAGGCGCATACTACAAAGAAAAAAAAATAGGAGAAATAAAAAATTTAGTATTATTTTGTGCACTAGGATTTAGGTCAGCTTTAGCAACTAAATCTTTAAATGAAATGGGATTTAAAAATGTTTTTAATGCCGAGGGAGGATTCGACAATCTGAAAAATTCAGGATTAGAAATAATTGAAAAAGAAAAAAAATAATTATTTTTGGTATTCTAAAAGAGCAAATTCTAATCTGTCTTGACCCCAAAAAATTTTATTATTTACAACAAAAGTTGGGGCTCCAAAAATACCTTTTTCAAATGCTTTTATAGTATTATTTTTTAAATCATCTTTTATCTTTTGAGTATTGGATCTCAAAAAAAATGTCTTAGGATTGATATTCAAATTTTTAAGAATTTTATCGACAATATTTTGGTCGTTCATATTTAGCCCATCTCTCCAAATAGCTTCAAAAATGTTATCAATGTAAAATTTTTTAAAATCATCTTCTTCAGCAATAAGCACGCCACGCATTAAATTTAAACTTTTAATCGGAAAGTAAGAATTGAATTTAAAATTAATATTTTTTTTTTCAGCTGTTAATTTACAATCTCTTATCATAAATTTCGCTTTTGAAGGTATAAATGCTGGTGCCTTAATACCGTGCAAATTATGTAAACCACCGAGTAAAATAGGTTTATGATTTACCTTGCAAATACCTTTTGATTCAATCTTTTTAAGTTCACAATGACCGATATAAGAATAAGGACTTACAAAATCGAAATAAAAATCTAAAATTTTACTCATCAAAGCTTAATTTTTTTGCAAAAAGAGACCTAACAACTCCATGTATTACCAATCCGACTGGACCACTAAAGTATGTTATCACTAATGAAAAAAATATTAAAATTTTAGGAATTGAGTGTCTAACGCTGTCTCTACCAATCCAAGATCCAACAAATAGGCTTATCGATAGAAAATGTAGCCAAAAAATTATCAAGAAATATTCGTTTGAGAATATTGTGTATAAATCATCTATTCCATAGTAGAGATTAAAAACATTTAATATATTGCCCTCTAAAAAAATTAAATATGATAAATAGATATAGGCTGAACCGAATAATATCGGAATTATCACAGTATTGACTAAAAATTTTGTAATATTAGATGATGGAGAAAATAAAATTAATAACCAAAAGGGTATTATACCCCAGTTTGAAATCAAAAAAATGTTTTGTGGTGTCAGGTAAATTTCAATGTTATTTAACATACTATTCAATATAATATATTAAACTTATGAATCCCATAATAAATAAAAAAAATTTTGAGGAAGTTACAACTAATTTACGCGATTTAGCTTACTCATATCTTGAAAAATATAGTCCATCTAAGCAGCAACTCAAAATTTATTTAATGAAGAAATATCTTTTGAAATTTAGCGGATCTTCGACAAAAAAAGAAATAACAAGATTGATTAACGAAATAATTGATAATTTAGAAAAAAATAAATTATTAAATGATGAACTTTATGCAGACTCCAAAAGTAGAATGCTATTAAAAAGAGGTTATTCCTTAAATAAAATAAATCAAAGTTTAAGGACTAAAGGTATAGATAGCGACTTTATTAAAAAAAGTATTGATAAAATAAAAGAAAATAAAATAGAACCCGATTTCATTTCAGCTTTAAAATTATGTAAAAGAAGAAGAATTGGTGCTATTAGGCCGGATGCGAATAGAACTCTTTTTTATAAAAAGGATATGGGTGTACTAGCACGAGCCGGTTTTAGTTATGAATTATCTAAAAGAATTTTAGAATTAAGCTATGAAGAGTTTAAAAAATTAATCAAGTTTGTTTGATTTTTTTTCATTCTCTACCATTAAGTCTATTTTTCTTTTCAGTGCATTTCTAACAAAAACAAATACTAATAATCCGAATATTGATACTGAAACTATTATTATTAAAATTGTTTTAATCATTTAAATTTTTTGACCTCAAAATTAATAAGCTTGGATTTTTGTAATCCTCTTTGCCATATAAGAATGGTTTTTCCTCAAGAGTGGTTATTATTGCGCCAGCATTACTTGCAATGGCATGTCCTGCAGCGTAATCCCATTCATTAGCTCTTTCTCTTGCGGCGTAAATATCAAATTCCCCACTAGCGATAACACAAAATTTATATGAGCTAGCCATTTTTACAATAGAAGAGACTTTGTACTCATTTAACTTTTTTAATACTATTTCTGATGGTTTTGAAAGACTAGAAACTGCTATAACTTTATTTTTCGGAGTTTTTTTAGAACAATTAATTTTTATTATTTTTTCATTTTCTAAAAGATAACTATTATTTTTTCCATATGAAAAAAACAATCTATCTAATTTCGGTACTCCAACTAAACCTAATACCGGTATTTGATTTATAACAAGTGCTGCATTTAATGTGTATTCATTTTTACCTGCAATAAACTCTTTTGTACCATCAATAGGATCAATTAACCAAAAAACTTTATGTTTATTTTTTTTTTTTAAATCAACAGTTTCTTCAGATATTATTGGAATATTTGGTGTAATTTCTCTTATCTTATCAGACAAAAGTTCATTAACTCTTATATCTCCATTTGTAACGGGTGAATTATCATCTTTGATTTCAATTTTGAGACCTTTATTATAAAGATCTATCGACTCTCTACCTGCTAATTTAAAAGTTTGAATAAGTTCTTTAGTAATTTTTTCTAATTCCATCTCATTCATTTTTTACCCTTTCAAGTTTGACGCTTTCAACATTAATCAGCTGTTTTCCAACATTTTCAAAATTTACAGTAACTTTATTTTTTACAATCGACTGTATTTGACCTATCCCCCAATCTTTTTTTAGAGGATTCACAACATAGTCACCTGGTTCAAGATCAAATTGCATTGTGGAATATAATATATATATTATATATACATTATATGACTAATTCACTAGGTATAAATAAATCCCCAAAAAATACTAATGTAGTTGTAGCAATGTCCGGAGGTGTAGACTCATCAGTAGTCGCAGGCATAATGAGGGAACAAGGCTATAATGTTACAGGAATTACCCTAAAATTATACGATGATACAAAAATATCATCAGGAGGTAGACAATGTTGCGCTGGACAAGATATAATGGATGCGAAAAGGGTTTCAGAACAACTAAATATAAGACATGAGATTCTTTACTTTCAAAAAAAATTTAAAAATGAAGTCATAGATTCTTTCATAGATAGTTACAATTCAGGTGAGACACCTATACCTTGCGTTCAATGTAATCAGACTGTTAAATTTCGTGATCTTTTTAAATATTCAAAAGATCTTAAAGCAGATGCTTTAATTACAGGCCATTATGTTGTTAGACAGAAAGAAAAAGGTCAAAAATCAAGCATGTATAGAGCAAAAGATAAGACGAGGGATCAAAGTTATTTTTTATTTAGCACTACACAAGAACAACTAGATTATCTCAGATTTCCTTTAGGTGAAATAGATAAAACGGAAACAAGAAAGATAGCTATTAATCTAGGTCTTAACGTTGCCAATAAACCTGATAGCCAAGACATATGTTTTGTTCCAAATGGTGATTATAGTTCAGTAATTAAAAAATTCAGACCTCAATCTTTTCAGAAAGGTGATATTTTGGATACTAATGGTAAAAAACTCGGTACTCATGATGGAATTATAAATTTTACCATTGGTCAAAGAAGAGGCATTAAGATAGCAGGCGCTGAACCACTTTATGTTGTAAAAATTAATACAGAAAGTAATACGATTGTTGTAGGTACACGTAAAAACTTAATAATTAATCAGGTAGAATTAAGAGATTTAAACCTCTTATGTGAAAAAAAAGAGTTAGACCGTGGCACAATGGTGAAAGTGCGGTCAACTGGACGTCTTTTAAAAGCTAATATTGAAGTTTTTAAAAATCGTGCTTTAGTAAATATTTTAGATGCTGAAACAGGAATTTCTCCTGGCCAAGCATGTGTATTTTACAAACAAGATACACATGGGGATAAAATTCTTGGTGGAGGCTGGATCGATAAGACTTTAAACAATAATTTATCCACTTAACTCACACAATTTATAAGTGACAACTAATAAGTGATATCAGTTTTTTTTTAAGTGTGATTTAATATATTTAATTAAGAGGCAACTCTTAACTGGCCAATTAAGGAAAAACCGAGAGGTTCAAGCTTAAAGGGCAGAAAGGTCAACTGAGTA